>Ga0224511_10002146_pt1 | contig 12957 bp, 5 predicted proteins | sample SF_May12_sed_USG_2_FD_169988 | JGI IMG/M metagenome (GOLD analysis project Ga0224511, IMG submission 169988) | Sediment microbial communities from San Francisco Bay, California, United States - SF_May12_sed_USGS_8_1 | ecosystem: Environmental > Aquatic > Marine > Sediment | place: USA...
CGTGGCGGCTGATGGGTTCTGCTCCTTGCGGGAAGCGATAAACAACGTGAACATTATTGGTGACACCACCGGGGGGGAGTGCGTCACTGCCACCGGCGGAGACATCATCAGTATCCCGGCGGGGACGTACAGGATAGACCTTACTGGAGTCGCTGAGGATTTTAACGGCAGCGGAGACTTTGATATTTGTGTGCCGATCACCCTCCAGGGCGCCGGAGCGGCGACAACTATCATAGACGGCAACGGCGCTGTGACCAACGAGCGGGTTATCCACATAGTGGTCGCCGTCGCCGTCGTCATAGATGGAGTCACGATACAAAATGGCCTCCAGCTAAACCAAGATGGTGGAGGTGTTTTCAACGGTGGATCGCTTACCGTTACCAATTCCATAATTAGTGGAAACACTACAACACCCACGAGCCACTCTGGCGGTGGCATAGTGAATCCTATTGGGTCCACACTCCTTGTCACCGATTCCACCATCACGGCCAACTCATCCTCAAAGGGCCACGGCATAGGGAACTCAGGCTCCGCCACGGTTATCCGAACCAATATCGTGGACAATAATGCGAGCACCAACGCAGGAGGCGGTATTTATAATGATGGCACACTTTTGGTCAGCGACTCCGTAATCAGCGGCAACCGTGAGTTTGAAGGTGGAGGAGGGATTTACAACCTGGGTACGGCTACCGTCAACACCACCACCATCAGTGGCAACAGCGGTTTTAGGGGCGGTGGAATATGTAATGATACCGGCGGCACTATGACACTCAACAGTTGCACGCTCAACGGTAACAGTGGATGGGTCGGCGGGGTTTGGAACGTGGGCACAATCTTCATAAACAACAGCACCTTCAGCGGCAACAATGGTGGCGGCATTGAGAACTTTGTGGGTACGGCAACCATCGTAAACTCCACTTTCGCAGCCCACACAGGCAGCGTTGGCGCGGCGATAGAATCAAGTTCTGGCCTGGTGAACTTGGCCAACACCATAATCGCCGGCAACACCGGAATAGCGGATTGCCTTGCCACCGCCCCAGGAGTCATAACAACCGCCGGGTACAACATCGACAGCGACGGCACATGTCTTCCGGCGCCAGCGGTGGGAGACCTCCCTGCCAACGCCCTTATCGCAGGCTCCCTTGGCCCCCTTGCCAATAACGGCGGACTGACCATGACCCATGCCTTGACGCCCACAAGCCCCGCCATCGACACTGGCAGTTGTGTTTTCGCCACCGACCAGCGCGGGGTTGTCAGGCCCCAGGGACTTTTGTGCGACATCGGCGCGTTCGAGATCGAGCAATTCCTCCTCTCCACAGCAGTGGTGGGAGGCGGGACTGTCACCGGCGGGGCGGCGATCAACTGCCCCGGTGTGTGCACGGAATTAGTCGCAAAAGGAGGATCAATCTCTCTTACGGCCACCCCTGCCGCAGGGCAGGCGTTCTTCGGCTGGACTGGCGGGACTTGTGATGGAATGTTAACCAACCCCTGCGCCGTCACCATGAACATGGCGCAGACCATCACCGCCCTCTTCGCCACCGATGGGTTGATCGTAACCGTCGTCGGCCCAGGCGCCGTGACCAGCGATGTGGGAGGCGTCGATTGCCCGGCCCTGCTGTGTGGCGCGGCCTATGCTCCCGGATCGCCAGTGAACCTGACCGCCACCCCCACCGGCGCGGCGGTCTTCACCGGATGGACGGTGACCAGCGGAACTTGCGCGGCAGCCACCACCCCATGCGCTGTGACTGTGACGGGAATCATAACCGTCACCGCCCGGTTCGACCTGTATGGCTGCACCAACCCGGCGGCGACGAACTACAATCCCGCAGCCACCCTTGATGACGGAAGTTGCGCCTTCCCACCACCCCCACCATCTGGTGGCGGCGGCGGTGGTGGTGGTGGCGGCTCCGGCGGCGGCGGAATTGGAAACCAGGCGCCATACTACCCTGGCGGCGGAAGCTGGCTCGTCTCGCCGGATCAAAGCGCCAATGGCAACGGCGCCACGCCATTCGTCTGGAGGAAGCTGGCCGACCTGGATGGCGATGCGATCACTTATTACCTCTACGTCTGCCCCGGTGGCGATTTTACCAACTGCCAGCCTTTGGCTGCGGTCAACGGCAATGAGGGCGCAAACCGTCGCTACGCAGGCGCCCTGGGCGCTTCTGGAATGGCGCTGTTGCTGATCGGATTCGGTTTCACACGCGGTGGACGACGCGCGATGTTGGTGACTCTCGCCACGCTGGCCCTCACCAGTTCCGCCGCGCTGATCGCCTGCGGCGCATCGGGATCGGGGGACAACTCCGTTGGAGTGACAGTCAGCGCCTGCTCGAAAGCGGACGCGGAGTCGCTTTGTCGGGAGAACTTCACGCTGGCGGCGGGGCATTACCAGTGGAAAGTGGTCGCCGACGACGGACGCGACGGCGGCTTGACCGAATCGGAAGTACGAATCTTCATTGTGAATTAGAACCGCGATTTCGATTAAGCGGAATCATCAAGTAGCCACAAAAAAACGGGGCCCGTATTCGGGGCCCCGTGTAGATCCTGTTTAGTTCGTGATCAGATCAAGCTGCCGATAAAGTATGGGGCCGCTCGTCTTTCAGGTTCACCGCCAGAACCTTGGACACTCCATCTTCCTCCTGGGTTACACCGTAGAGCCTGTCGGCGAATCCCATGGTCTTCTGGTTGTGGGTGATGATGATGAACTGGGTTTTCTCCTGCATATCCCCCAGCAGGTCGCGGAATCTGCCGATGTTCGCCTCGTCCAGCGGGGCGTCGATCTCGTCTAGCAGGCAGAAGGGGGAAGGCTTGGAGAGGAACACTGCAAAGAGCAGCGATATGGCGGTCATGGCCTTTTCCCCGGCGGATAGCAGGGTAATGCTCTGGTTCTTTTTTCCTGGAGGCTGAGCGAAAATCTCCACCCCTGGCTCCGGCTTGCCTTCCTCCTCCACCAGGCGCATCTGGGCGTTGCCCCCGCCGAACAGCCGCTTGAAAATCATTTCAAAATTTTCAGAAACCACCTTGAAAGTTTCATTAAACAGCTTGTTGGTGGTGGCGTTTAAGCTCTCTATGGTCTTGTGCAAGGTGGCGATGGAAGTCTCCAGGTCGTCGCGCTGGGCGGAAAGAAAAGTGAACCTTTCCTCTATCTGCTCGAATTCCTCGATGGCGCTCATATTCACATCCCCCATCCTGGCCAGCTGGCCCCGCAGGTAGGTCAACCGTGTTTCATTCTCGGCCATGTCCACCTCATGAGTGGATGTGGAGGAGAGGTCATCGACCGGGATATTGAACTCCACATCGGCTTTCTCCACCACGTTGCCTGTGCGCATTTCCGCTTCAGACTTCTTCAGGGCGGCTTCGGAAACCTCCGTGCGAAGCTGCTCCACTTTTCCGGCCAGCTGCGAAATGCTCCCGCTCAAGGCCTCGGCCTCGGCGGTCATCTCATTTAAGTCATCGGTCTTGGCGGATATGCGGGTGGATATGGAATCTATGTCTTTGGCGATTTTTCCGTTCTCCGCCAGAACCGACTCTATGGAGCCTTTCATCTTCGCTTCCTTGGCGTCCGAGTCGGCGATTGAATCTTTCAGCCGCTGCACCCGCACTATATCCGCCGCCTTGATATCCTCCATCCTCTTGATGTCCAGCTGGACGTGGGACAGTTTACCTTTCAGCTCGGTGGCCTCCACCTCCTTGTCCCGGACCCGGTGGACAATTTCGTCCAGAGCGGCGCGGGCCTGGGCGATCTTTGAGCGGGCAGATTCGTTGGTGGAATCGATCTCCCCTTTGCGGGCCATCAGAACCTCGATTTTACCATCCTTCTCCTGCAAGGCTTCCGCCAGCTTCTCTTTATCCGCCTTCAGCTGAGCTACTTCGGCAAGTACCGCTTGCAGAGCTTCGTCTTCTCTTTTGATCTCCGCTTCGGCCTTCCGGATTTCGTTGGCCAGCCGCACCGTCTCCAGCTCCAGCTTGCGGGCCTGGGCCTGGCTGTCGGTCAGCTTCTGCTTCAGTTCGGCCATGGCGGCCGTTTTTTCTTCCTTGTCGCTGGAAAGGATTTGCTTCTCTTCTCTCTTCACAGTCAGCGCTGTCTGTAGCTCTTCTATCATCCTCTTGCGGGAAACAAGCCCGGCCACGCCGGAGCCCCCAGGGCCGCCGGTGACGAATCCGGTACGGTCTATCGCCTCCCCCGCCAGGGTGATAAGGGTAAAGACCCCAGGATTGGCGCGCCATATCTCCAGCGCGTTGTCGAATCCATCCACCACCAGAGTGTCCGCCAGAGCCGCCACCAGGTGGCTTGATGTCGCCTGATCCGCCGTGATGAAATCGGTGGCCCTTCCCTTGATGGCAGAATGATCCGGCACGGGCGCCTGCTCTCTGGGCGCCGCGGAGGCGGAGGAAACGACAAATCCGGCCGAACCTAGATCACCCTGGTTCAGGGCATCCACCGCTTTATTGAGGCTCTCGAAGCTGTCCACGATCACCGCTTCCAGTCGGCCTCCCATGGCGGCGGCCACGGCGGTTTCCATCCCGGCCGGGGTGGTCACATGCTCGGCCACCAGCCCGGTGACACCAGAAGCGGATTCGGCGCCCTTCTGTTTGAGCTTCATCAGCGCCCGGACGCCTTTGCCATAGCCCTCCATGTTGCGCTCCAGCTCCAGCAGCGACTCCAGCCTGGACTGGTCCACAGCGATATTTTCCGACACGGCCCGCAGTTTTTCTGAAGTTTCTCCGATGGCGGTGGAAAGCTCTTCCATTTGAGCTGTGAGAGCCGCCACGTTTTTCTGCTCAGTTTCATTTTCGGCGGCGCAAGAGTCGTGAGACTGGCGAGCTGCGTCCAGCTTTCCGCTCCCATCCTCCATGGCCTTGGCCATGCGGCTCTCCTTTTCGCCCAGGTTCTCCACCCGGGAGATGGCCATCTCCAGTCTGGTCTTGATGGAGGATTGCTCGTTTTTCAGGGTGGAGACCTCCTCCATAAGGGCCATGGCGGCGCGGGTCCCTTCCGATAGCTCTTTATCCATGTCGGCAAGCCCCTGCCCGGCGGTCTGCTGCTCGGCGCGCAATCCGGTGGCCTGCTCTGCCTTATCCTTCAGAGCGGCCTCAATGGTGGTCAGTTCCTCCTTTTGATTGACTATGCAGGCGTCGCCATCCGCCATGCTTTTTTCCACCTGGACTATCTCCGCCTGAGCCAGGTTTCTTTTTTCGATCAGCTCCTCCACCTGAGTGGTCAGGAACGCGCGGTGTTGGTGATTTTTCTCCATGGCGGATTCCATGGCGCCCTTCTCCTCCCGGATGGAGGAAATATCCTTCTCCTGACGGGTGACCTTCACATTGGCCGTTTCCAGCTTATTGCGGACAGCGTCCAGCTGGGCGGCGGCGGCGGCCTCGTTCTCCTTCAGCCCCTCCAGGCTATTCTCCAGGCTGCGAATCTGCGAGTTCAGGCGCTGGAACTCACCGGAGTAATGAAGCAGGGCGTGGTGTTTCACCTCCGCCTTGTATGTCTTGTATCGTTCCGCCTTTTTCGCCTGTCGGTTCAGCGAGGAGCGCTGTCGCTCCAGCTCTGCGATTATGTCCTTGATACGCAACAGGTTCTGTTGGCTCAGCTCCAGTTTATTGCGGGCGGCGTTGCGGCGTAGCTTGTATTTCATGATCCCGGCCGCCTCGTCTATGAACACACGGCGATCCATAGGCTTGGCGTTTATCAGCCGGTTCACCTGCCCCTGCTCGATCACGGAAAGAGTCCTGGCCGATACGCCGGTGTCCAGGAAGATATCCACGATATCCTTCAGTCGGCATGGAACTTTATTGATGAAATAGTCGGAATCGCCGTTGCGGTAATATTTGCGGGTGACGCTGATCTCCGGATATTCGGAGTAAGGGGCGGTGGAGACGGCTCCGTTTTCGTTGGAAATGGTCATGGTCACCTCGGCGAACCCGGTGGGCTTGCGGTGAGCCGATCCGTTGAAGATGAAATCCTCCATCTTCGATCCGCGCATCATTTTAGCGGACTGCTCGCCCAGCACCCATCGCATGGCGTCGGCGATGTTGCTTTTTCCGCAGCCGTTTGGCCCCACGATGGCGGTGATCCCGCTTTCGAAATCTATTTTGGTGTGATCGACAAAAGATTTGAAACCCCTGACTTCCAGGCTTTTAAAGAACATCCCCACTCCTTTCGGCAAAAGAACCCAAGTTAAGACTGCCGGACAACCCAGCAATTACTTTCAAGAAACATCGATAGATACATCATGTTGTGCGGCATATCGCTCCCCCCACAATATGATGTATATGTTACCTATCGCCCAAATATTTCAATGGAAGTATATTGCTATCTATGTAACCATCCTTCAACCTGAAAATCAACTCTTTTTCCATCCTTGCCGAAAATTTCCAACTTGCCTTTTTCCCCTGTTATTTCCCCTATTTTTTGAGCATCGATTTTGCCATTCTTCACCATTTTTTCTAGTGACAGCCCCTTGGTAGGGCGGACCGTGAACAACAATTCGTAATCCTCCCCGCCAGTCGCCATCCTGCGTAGCGCGGCTTCCTCCCCGTTCCTGGCGATGACCCCCCTGGCCTCCGCTGATATGGGGAACTTCTCCAGCCACAGCCGCCCTCCCGCGCCGGAGGCTTCGATTATTCGTCTAAAGTCGAGCGTCACCCCATCAGAAACATCTATCATGGCGCTGGCGATTTTCCGATCCGCCAGTAATCTGCCCCACTCCAGCCGAGGTGTGGGGAGATGGTGGCGGTGGATCAGGTGTTTCTCTTTTGGTGTATAGCGCCGTTTTCGCTCGGTCATCAGGTCCAGCCCCAGGGCCGACTCCCCAGGATACCCGGTTATATAGACGGAGTCGCCAGGCCGGGCTCCGGAACGGTCCACTCGCAATCCCTTTTTCACCTCCCCCAGGGCGGTGACCGTAAAGGAGAGGGAAGCTGCGGCGGATACGTTTCCTCCCACGATCGGCGCTCTGGCTTGGCGGGCGGCCCTTCCCGCCCCACGCAGGTATGCGGAGATCCAGGCGCTATCCACCTCATGCAGGTTTATGGACAACAGTAGCGCCAATGGCCGACCACCCATGGCGGCGATGTCTGATACGGCGGCGCCCACCGATTTTGCCCCGATATCCTCCGGGGTGGAGAGGTCTCGCAGGAAGTGCACCCCTTCGGCCAATGTGTCTGCGGAGACGAGGACTTCATGCCCAGGCGCAGGGCGGAGGGATGCGCAATCGTCACCGATGCCCAAGGCGACCTTGTGGCTGCCGGTGGCGCGCTTGAAAAAACGGCGCGCGTAATTGATGATCTCGATTTCGTCCAGGGGCACGGCGTGTTCCTATTTTTATTTTCGGGCGGCGCAACTGGTCCGCAACGGGTTCTACCACACAATATATGGCAATTTAGTGTCAAAATGGGATTGTGGGGTGGATTTTCATTTCACCAGTGTGGCGCTCGCCGGTCTGCCACCGACGAGAGTTATCTCATTTTGTTATAATGTGAAGCTGAACTGCAACCTTATTCCAGGCATAAATTGAAAGACACTGTGATCCTGGTCGTCACCGGCAGCGTGGCGGCTTTTAAGGCGGCTCAGCTGGCCCGTCGGCTGATGGAGCGCGGACTGCTGGTGAAGGTGGCCATGACCACCGCTGCGGAGAGGTTTATTACGCCCTTAACCTTCGAGGCCCTCACGGGGCAGCCTGTTTTGCGGGCGGGGTTTCCACAGCCGGGTGAGGCGCCGATGGAGCATATAAACTTCTCCCGGGGGGCCAGGCTGGTGGTCATAGCCCCGGCCACGGCAAACACTATGGGCAAGCTAGCCCACGGCGTGGCGGACGATTCGGTTCTCTCCATGCTTCTGGCCTCTGGTCTGCCTGTGATGGTGGCCCCGGCCATGAATACGCAGATGTATAAACACCCGGCAGTCCAGTCCAATATCAATACGTTGGCCGGGCGGGGAGTAACGTTCATCGGCCCATCCTCCGGCTCTCTGGCCTGCGGTGAAGAAGGGGAAGGGAAGATGGAGGATGCGGAGGTCATAGCCGCCGCAGTGATGGAAAAACTGGGCGGAGAGAAGGACTTGGCAGGGGTGAGGCTGTTGGTTACCACCGGTGGATGCCAGGAACCTATAGACCCTGTTCGCTATATCGGCAACCGCTCATCCGGCAAGATGGGGGTGGCGGTGGCGCAAGTGGCGGCTGGCCGGGGGGCGGAGGTGGTGCTGGTGGCGGCGCATATGGAAACAGGTTTGCCGGAAGGGATGAGGGTAGTGCGCGCTCATACGGCTATGGAGATGCAAGAGGCGGTGCGCAAAGAATTCGCCCAATGCGATATCCTGGTGATGGCCGCGGCGGTGGCGGACTACCAGGTGGAGAACCCCGCCACTGGAAAAGTAAAAAAGAAAAACTCCATGCGCCTGGATCTTGTAGAGACCCCGGATATCCTGGCCGGCGTGGCCATGGAGAAGGGGGGCCGGGTGGTTGTGGGGTTTGCCGCGGAGACAGAGGATCATCTGGCCTCCGGGCGGAAAAAGCTGATGTCAAAGAACCTGGACCTGATAGTGATAAACGATGTGAGCCGGGGGGACATCGGATTCGGCTCCGACTACAACGAGGTGACATTACTCACTCGTGATGGAAAGAAGATAGAGATAGCCAGGGCCTCCAAGGATATGGTGGCCGGGGAAGTGCTGGATCAGGCGGCCACCATATGGAGGGACAGCCGGACCGTGGAACAGCCAGAGGCGTCATGAGTGTCGCTTATATACAGGCTTTGCGGAATCTGGCGTTGAAGCTGGAAACATTAAAAATCCACGGCCATGACAAGGTGGCTGTGACAGGGGACGATTGGAAGAATCAGATGAGAGCCAAGCTAAATGAACTGAACAAGAAGACGGCGGCAAAGGGGAAAACTTCCAGCGGAGTTGCCGTGGCGCAGGTCAGCGATAAAAGCCTGGATAGTATCCGGGCGGAGGTGGAAAATTGCCAGAAATGCGCGCTGGGGAAGACCCGGACCAATACGGTTTTCGGAGTGGGGGATCCGGACGCTCGGCTGATGTTTATCGGCGAAGGGCCAGGCGCCGCTGAAGACCTCCAGGGGGAGCCTTTTGTGGGGCGGGCAGGCAAGCTTTTAAACGACATGATACAGGCCATGGGGCTAAAGAGAAGCGATGTGTATATCGCCAACATAGTGAAATGCCGTCCCCCAGGCAACCGCGATCCTTTGCCGGAGGAGTCGGCGCAGTGCATGCCATATCTTATGAGGCAACTGAAGATGATACGCCCGGAGTATGTGTGCGCTTTGGGGGCGGTGCCGGCGAAGAATCTTTTGGAAAGAAACGAGCCTATCGGAAAGCTGCGCAGTAGTTTTCATGATTTTATGGGGACTCAGTTTATGGCCACATATCACCCGTCATACCTGTTGCGCAATCCTGCGGCCAAGGCGGAGTCTTGGAAAGACCTGAAAATGATAATGGACAAAATGGGGTTAAAAGACCCGAGGGGAAAGAATGTCTAAATACCGCAGGGATCCTTCACTGTTGTACCGGCCCAAACCCCTTGGTGGATCCACACCATTGCAGTGGGCGCCGCCGCCGGAGGAGAAGAAGCTATCTCATCGCATGTTCTGGCTGCTGGCAAAGGTTTCTTTATGGGTTTTCCTGCTGATGACAGTCTTTGGCGGCGCGGTGGGATACACCTTTTATGTGAAGTACAGCAAAGACCTGCCCGACATAGAATCCCTGCGTTACTACAAGCCTAGCCTGGTGACCCGCATATTCGACACCAACGACACGCTGGCGGCGGAATATTATGTGGAGCGGCGCATACTGCTCCCGCTGAACTCCATTCCGCTGATCCTGCGCAAAACCACCATCGCCGTGGAGGACTCCTCCTTTTACCAGCATTTTGGTCTGAATATAGAGGGGATCATCCGCGCGGCATGGGCCAACTACCGGGCGGGCCGGGTGGTGCAGGGTGGCAGCTCCATCACCCAGCAGGTGGCCAAGGCCCTGCTGTTAAGCTCGGAGCGGACCTATGTTCGCAAAATCAGGGAGGCGATTCTCTCCATAAGGATAGACCGGGCGTACACCAAAGACGAGATACTGGAGATATACCTGAACCATATATATTACGGGGAAGGCGCCTATGGAGTGGAGGCGGCGGCCCTGACCTATTTCGGCAAAAGCGTCAACGAGCTCAACGTGCCGGAGGTGGCGATGATAGTCGGAATGCCAAAGGCGCCCTCGACCAACTCGCCCCACAGGAATATGGGCAAGACTGTGTCGCGCCGGGGCCATGTGCTCAACAGAATGATGGATACTAATATCATCACCAAGGCCCAGATGGAAGAGGCGGTGGCCAGCCCCATCCGTCTGGCGCCGCGTAAGGGGCCGCTGAACAAGGCGCCATGGTTTTCCGAGCATGTGCGCCGGACATTGGAGAAAAAATTCTCCGCCCATGGTCTTTACCGTGAGGGTCTGACGGTGCGCACCACTTTGGACTTAAGATGGGAGGAGTGGGCGGACGAGGCTCTCCGCTCCGGACTGGAGAATGCGGATAGGCGGTTGGGTTTCCGTGGGCCCAAAGGATTCACCGATATAAAAAAAGGAGAATGGCCGGACTGGGCCGAGTTGAATCCGGAACGGGCCGGGTATGAGGATCAGGAGGAATATTATACTTCCGGTCGAATTCTATCCGGCGTGGTGTTGACGGCGGAAAAAAATCGGGCCGTGGTGACCTTCAAGGATATGAAAGGCGCCATCACCTTAAAGAGCATGGAATGGGCTCATATTTTCGATCCTGAGAAAGACGCCCGGTGGGCCAAGAAGTTGAAAAAAACCTCGGAGGCGTTCAAGCCGGGAGATATCATTCAGGTCCGTATCCTGGAAGGGGACCCTCTGCCCGGGGAGAAGCCGGAGGAGAAGCTGCTGCCACTTGAGATATATCAGACACCCGATGTGCAAGGGGCGCTTATGTCCATCGACCCTAAGACCGGCCATGTGAAGGCGATGATCGGCGGATATGATTCGGAGCTGACCAAGTTCAACCGGGCGGTGCAGGCTTATCGCCAGCCTGGCTCGTCGTTCAAGCTGATTATATACACCGCCGCCCTGACAAAGGGATATACCCCCGCCTCGGTGTTGATAGACTCACCGATCATTTTCAACCGAGCCATCACCGAGTTCAAGGGATGGAAGCCGATGAATTTCGAGATGAAGTTCTATGGCCCCACCACATTGCGAACTGCCATCACCCACTCGCGCAACATAGTCACCATAAAACTGCTGGAGAAGATAACCCCCAGGTTTGTGGCGGAGTTCGCCCGCAATTTCGGATACAGCGGCGAGTTGGACGCCAACCTCTCATTGGCTCTTGGGTCCTCCACCGTCACGCTGGAGGAGATGGTGTTCGCCTATGGCGCGCTGGCCAACCAGGGAACCCGCATGGAGCCGGTCTATATAAAGTCGATTGAAAACCGGGAAGGAGAGGTCATTTATAAATCCGATGTGGTCTCCCATCAGGCCATCCCTCCCGCAGTGGCGTTCCAGGTGGCGGACATGATGAAAAACGTGGTCCAGAATGGGACCGGCAGAAGCTTGAAGCCTATGCTCCGTGGACGACCGCTGGCAGGCAAGACCGGCACCACCAACGACTGTGTGGACGCATGGTTCATGGGCTATACCCCAGACGTGGTGACCGGGGTGTGGACGGGCCGGGATGACCCTTCCACCATAGGCAGAAGGGAGACCGGCGCCAGGATGGCCATCCCCATCTGGCGTGATTTTATGAAGAATGTTTTTGCGGAAATGCCGATCAACGATTTTCCTCCTCCGCCAGGAGTGGTGTTCGCCAGGATAAACAAGGAAACTGGGTTGCTGACCCGTTCGGTGGGGGAAAACGTGATGTTCGAGGTGTTTATGGACGGCGCCCAGCCCACCGAGTACGATTCCGACGCCGCCAGTTTGGAGAGCGCCACTTCCGATTACAAACGTGGATTCTGATGCTTCGGCCAACGGCAGGCCGCCTGGACAAAGGAGAAGCTCAACGCTGGCGTTAACAACGCTGGCGTTTACAACGCTGGCGTTTACAACTATTAAGGCTCTCTTATGAACGATGATGTGCTGATAAGCTGCCAGGGCCTGCGCCGGGAGTTCTCTGTGGCCGAGGGCCGGGCCGGGCTACTAGGCTCCATCAAAAGCCTCTTCTCCACCAAATCGAGCGTAATCCGCGCTGTGGACGATATATCCTTCGATATCCGGGCTGGTGAGTTTGTGGGATACGTGGGGGAAAACGGCGCCGGCAAATCCACCACCATAAAGATGCTCACCGGCATACTGACCCCCACCGGCGGCCGAGCGGAAGTCAACGGCACTGTGCCTTATCAGGAACGGGTGAAAAACGCTTTCAATATCGGCGTGGTGTTCGGCCAGCGAAGCCAGCTGTGGTGGGACCTGCCGGTGGCCGATTCGCTGGACCTTTTGCGCGCGATTTACCGGGTGCCTCCGGCCCGATATCGGCAGAACCTGGCGGAGCTTTCCGACTGGCTGGAGCTGGGGCCTTTGATGAAGATGCCTGTGCGGAAGCTATCGCTGGGCCAGAGGATGCGGGCGGACCTGGCCGCGTCACTTTTGCATGGTCCGAAGGTCATGTTTTTGGACGAGCCCACCATCGGGCTGGATATCATCGCCAAGGATAACGTCCGCAGGTTCCTGAAAAAAATCAATAAGGAGCGGGGGGTGACCATCATTCTGACCACCCACGACATGGACGATATCGAGGCGCTTTGCGACAGGATCATCATAATCGACAAGGGGAAAATCGCATGGGACGGGGCCACCAGCCGATTGAAAGAAGAGCATATGAAAGGGAAGATCCTCGAAGTGGAGTTCCACGACTATAATCCCGATATCGGCGGAGCCATTGGCCTGACGGAGATTAAATCGGAAGCGAATAAAAAATGGCTCCGATATCAGGG
>Ga0224511_10002147_pt1 | contig 12956 bp, 5 predicted proteins | sample SF_May12_sed_USG_2_FD_169988 | JGI IMG/M metagenome (GOLD analysis project Ga0224511, IMG submission 169988) | Sediment microbial communities from San Francisco Bay, California, United States - SF_May12_sed_USGS_8_1 | ecosystem: Environmental > Aquatic > Marine > Sediment | place: USA...
AAAATAAAAAACAATAACAGTTGAAATGCGTTCGTTCCACATTATAGTGTATACTCGTACTTGGTGTACTTGTACATACTGTTGCAACTAATGAAGCCAAAATGTTATACCCCCGCAAACGGTGTTAGTTTGAAAGGGGGTATATAGGAGTCACTCTGTCCGTCGGTCCGCCGTGTGCCGGGTGCCGTGTGTCGTGTGCCGTGTGCCGTGCGGTTCGTCCGCGTAACTTCCTACACGTTTGTGCAGTGAACTTCTTTCAAAGTTTTTTGCAGTTGGGATAAAACATGAAATATGAAAACTACATACAGGTTATATGTGCCAGACATATTTCTCGTACACATTTTTATAATTATAAAATGGTATTTTCATAATATATGTCCTTATTTTATCAACTTATTATTATTATATTTCTTATCACATATAAATTATATACTAAATAAATGTTCTAACGCATCACTTTATAACACATATAATTTATTTAATAGTCAATATATTCGAATGAAAATTTCAGACAGTATGTTTGACATGATACTTTGATCACACAAGTAAAAAAATCGACCAAATCACGGGACGATTTGCTACGTGACCATGCGGTGCTAAAATCACGTGATTTATTCTGCACGAAAATGTCGTGCTTGTGTTGTTACCCAAACCACATAATTTTATACTGGATAGATAGGCCACACACATGGTGTCTAATGGTGTTAATTGTCAGTTTGCTGATGGCACGAATAAGCACCGACAACAGAGGACGCGCCATCCGTTTGCTTCAGGCCGGCGTTTCACAACGCGAAGTAGCCCGACGTTTACACTTTCAGCAAAGTTCTGTTGCAATGCTATGTAAGAAGTATCAAAGAACTGGTAAATCAATGTTCCGCTGAAAAATCTTGATCATAATTTGCTTAAAACGTTTGTCATAACGTAATTTGTAATTTACGTGACGGTATTTGATATTTTACGTTACATTTCAGGAAATGACTGGGAAAAGCAAAGAGTATCCAGTAGACGCGTAACAACTGCTGTCAAAGACATTCACATCCACATTCAGCACCTGCGAAACCGTACAATGACCGCAGAAAAAAACGCCTCCTTAACTATTGGTGCACACCAGCGTCCCATTTCCGGCCTGACAATACGGAATCGCCTGCGCGAAAGTGGTATCAGAGAACGACGACTTTATGTGGGTCAAGTGCTGACACCCAGGCACAGGCTTGTAAGACAGCAATGGTGCTAAAACCATCGGAGTTGGACACGACATCAGTGGACGGGAGTTAACTTCAGTTACGAGCCCGTAACCTTCTTGTACAACCACAGAGCCTTCACGCGTTGGAAGCTACACTTCTTCAGGAGTGGGATAACATTACCATGCTAGCCGTATTCAATTTGATTCATTCTATGCGTAGGAGATGTGTTGCGGTTCTGTTTGCAAATGGTGAACATACATGATACTGACTTTGGATATTTTTACATTGACCCTTGCCTTACCAATTGACTCAGATCGCCTTTAATGTAATGTTGTCGTACAGTTGTTGTTTTTTAAACCACATGATAAAACCCTACATTATGATTTGCCCAACATTTCTTGTTCTTTTCGTTATTTGTTATTCAATAAAATGAACTTTTATCACATGATACGTTAGATCTTTTGATTAGTATAGTTTTACAAAAACAAACACCTTATAGCAGACAACACACCTTTATTTTGATACATTGAACATGCATTAAAGTTACCGTCAATTTACAACTTTACCGTATTTAAATATATACTCAATATGACGTCCATTTTGTACAATCACGACCTCAAGGCTGCATTTAAAATTGTCAATCACATGGCGGAATGTCTCTGGTGAAATAATGTGAAGTTCTCTTCAATTGCACGTTTGAGGTCATCCGTAGACTGGGACGCTTTTTCAAGTGTCACCACAGGAAGGAGGCTAGAGGTTTGAAATCGTGTGCGTTTGGTTGTCACTAACTCGCAGTGCGTTACGAAATGAATCTTCCCCCGAATGTCATATTCAACCGCTGTACAACATCGCCTGCTGTGTGTGGTGTTGATGCCGTTGCACTGTCTTGTTGAAACATTCTGTGCATGTCAAAGCCTTTCCTATTTAAAGATGGCACTCATTGTTTCTAAAGTGAAGTCAAGTAGCGACCCTTGTTGATTGTTGTTACATGACCATCATCATCTTCACAGAATGGCCCAATAAAATGTTGACCTCGGCATTAAAAAAAAGCTTTGTCTAAAAAACACATCTGCTTGACAATGGCAGTGCGGGAGTTTATCCAATGAGCGAAGGCTAGTCTGCTTGAAATGCCACTTTCTTTAAGATCCTGCATGATGAATATCATATTTTAACATCTTATAGACACTTTACATACTTGCCGAGTTGGTTAAGCCACCAAGAACTCTTCGTTATACATGTGTGGGGTATCGCTTATCGCTGCCTTCATTTCTTCAATGGCGTCGGCTGTTCTGGCTGATCATGGTCGACCAGTTTTCAATAATTATGTTTGATAATGCAATTTAACAAGTTTACATCTATGTTATTATAATGGTACCATGACTGAAATAGTGCGGCAGGAAATGACGTCATTTATGACGTCATGACGTCAACGTTTTCCCGTATTTTTTATATATGCTGTTTAAGATGCCATTTGTCTTCTAAAATATATATGATTAATTACCATAGATAAACATATACTAACTATATTAATTTCTTTTAATGCCATAAATTATGAAACACCCTGTATGACATAGTCATGCCCCCTTGAACATAGCAATAAAAGTGCTCGCCCATATACCATGTCATATATTTGTGAAGCTCAATATTTTCATGTCTATCATATCATGTTATATATATCTTTTGCAATTGGGATGAGACCTAACATATCCAAACTTAACCAAGAAAAATGTGCAAGTCTTAGTTATGCCCCCTTGAACATAGCCATAAAAGTATTCTCAAATATACCATGTTACATGTTTGTGCAGCCAAACCCAATGCAGTGTAGATGTTTCAGACGCTTTTTCCATACTGATTGATTCAAACATGTAAGAGTTACGTCTCTTTGAACGAAGCCTTAACAGTGTCAACCCATATCTGATTCAATTATTGCGCGACTTCGGAGCAAGTGGAGTCTAGAAAAAAACCGTGGAAGAAACACCTGACTGACACAATCTCTTCGTCAGCTTATGAGATTGCCTCGAAATCGGATTAACACCATCGTTTTAATAATCACATGCTCCCTAATTACTGACTTCGCCACTTGGCGCAGTTACAAACGTAAGTTAATAAAATGAAACGTTGGGTGCTGACGTTCGAAACTTTAGGGATGCGGAAATGCTCCTGGATGCTTCGTATGGTGTTTACAATGCAATTAAGCTGACATGACGACATACAAACACTTCAACACGCAATGAGTCAAAGTCGTTTCCTGTTGGTTTTCATAAAGATGTTGTACCGTACGGTAAATGCAAAAAAAACAACAAATGTGTCTTCAATACAACAGTAAAAAAATGTTTTAATAATAAACGTTGCATCGACAAAGACGTAAAGAACGTGTTTTTCGCAATTCGCGTTATGAATTGCTACGGTTACACGATTTTCATTTTGAAAATATAATGAAAATGAGAACCGGAGAGTATTTAATCAGTATATTTTACATTAAGTGGTTTGAAAGTTTTCATACAAAATGTACATGTCGAGTTTCTTTTTTGTATAAGTAAAAATATTCATGTTGAAAGCAGTTATTATGTGAAAGCATAACATACATGACTCAAATTACAAATTATTATACAAAGTGTGCAATATTAACTTATCCTTAACAATTTACATGGGTGTACATATCTAAATGTATTCATTATAAAACGACACAGATCACTTTTTATTCGTGTGAATTCAATGTTTAATTGTTCTCTTGATTATTTTAAAGGAAACGTTTCATAGAAATATATTTAAAGTAACTAGGTTTTAGATTTGAGCTAGAAATCACATCATTAATAACATGTTTCTGGACAAAAACACTGTAAAATAAATCAAAACTTGAAACAAACCTCATTTGAAAAAAATGATATAAACATTTTTAAATGTTTAATGGTTTAAAATACAATGTTCATGTTAACAAGAGTCGCACGATAAACGCTCAGTAAAGGTAAGTCCTTGTTTGCCCTTGACTACACGACTTTGACACAACACCGAGGTCAAGCATGATGCATTTAGCACAAATTCTTTTGTTTCTCGTTTCAGCAGGTGGGAAAGGCCCATTTATCCAAATGACATCACACTTTCTTCTAAAGTAGGGAACTATGCAATATAGGTCACGGCGAAACGCAACATTTGATTGAACGAGAGGAAAAGACCGCGTGCTAAATGCACCCTACTTTGTTTTACAGTATATATACTTTATCTTCCGCAAGCCGAGACCATAACATATTTACAATGTGGCATAAATATAGTACAACAATGGGAAAGATATGTACAGTACAAAATATAACAATAATACAAGGCAATTATACAGCATAATTATGAACATAAGTATGTAGAAAAAAATACACACTAGAAAAGGGAAACAAAATTATATAGAAACACATACTGAGACAGTAGTGACGTCTTTAACGAAAGCGAAATTTTAAGACAGCGCAATTGTATCTTAACTTAAGGATTTCAGAAATAGCCTTTTAATATTTAATTCAGCATCTTTACCGAAAACGAAATTAAAGAATGTGAACTGAGAAAGGCTCATAATTATAAGAAATGTATAAAAGTTTAAAAACAAATATTACACTACTGCAGATAATGACTTACACTTACAAAATGTAATAAAAATGTATATCATAAAACTATGACATTCATAACCTGACACAAACAAATTACAAAGACAACAATTTAACAGTGGCTTTTGTGATATTCAAATTATTAATTATCTGATTTATAAGCGTATACTTAGACGAACATTGTCACGTGTACCTAAACACAAAGGATTATTTTGTTAAACAAATTAGCCACTTGTCGGACGGCGTTGTTATAGTAACATTCGCGTCATGTCAAATAAACGTGTGCCATATCATTTCAGTGCGAACAGAGGAATTACATATTATATTTGTTTTAGTGAACGCAAAATACTGCTAACATGCCACACGCACACACATACAAGTAAATATCAATTCTGTCTCGCTTGGTTTGGAAAGTTGTATTGCGTATGTGCCAGGATAGACGTAATAAGGCCTAAAATAACACGTAGTTCGGATAACCCGACCCTTACCTAGAAAATTACAGCGACCCCACATCCCTGTGAACATCTTTGGCGGCGGTGGGGGGGGGCAGATTTTTCTCTAAGCTAAAAATACGTATTTTCGTGGAAGTTGGTAAAGATATAATATTAAAAATAAAAATCCTTACCTACCTATCTACTGTTTTTTCAAATGGTTACCCGAAACACATTTATTCTTTTGTTAGGTCTAACAAGCTATGACATATTGACATATTTGCTAGTGACATTTGAAACCCACGTAATCTGAGTTATAAAATTAGATTATATGTGAGGGTTAAATTGATCAATATTTCGTACAGTTTGAGGTAGTCGTTCTTTAGCGAGGCGAGGAAGTTACGTTAATGGTATTTCTCTCACAATATGAAACTTGAAAGTAGAAACAAGTTCATCTGTGTGGGCCAATGCACTGGTTTGAATTAGAGCAGTAAATGTGATTAATGTAGGCTTTGTCTACTTGTCAATACAATGTATAAAACGAACTCCCAGCGACCATTTTCTTTTAATTTACTTGCAAAAAAGAAAAGAAAACCGCAATTCGTGTACAAGATATTAGATAGAACATTCCAGGCGGCCGTTCTCTCTATGTGGTTAAACACATTGAAGACACAAATGTTATTTTAAAATCTTCAGTTGAGCATGCTGTATAAATCAGCAAAAATCTCCGAACTTATGGATAGTAGGCATCGTGCTAAGTCTGATGCATGTGTCCCTCCCAGCCGACTCTTGTGAGGAAGCAGTCAGTCGCTTGCGAGGTGAACCCAGCGCCGCTGGCTAGATGGATTCCCCGCCGTGACATAACACAAATCATTGCTTAAAACGGCATTAATAAATCAAACAAACATACAACCACAAACAGCATCTACTAATGTGAGTGACCGCACTCGACGACTTAGCTTACTTACATTGGTTTTATACACCATGCCGATCATACTCTTCACCAACCTGGTCTTTAATGATTTGTAGTTGGTGCGTGCTGAATTTGTGCAGCCACATTAGAAAATACATGCATGACAAATAGGATAAGTCTAGTATAACAGCTTGCACAATAGCAGTACGTGAGTAATGGCCGGGGACAATTTGCCTAACAAATATGCCTTAATACCTGTAACAGTCTGTAATGTAATTTTTGGTAACTGGCTAAAACTTGTACAAAATATTGCGACATGTTTTGAAGTAAAACATTCCCTTGTCACCGTGTTCACGTATAGAAGTATGTATAAAATATTATGATCATTTTGAACGCTACCCCCTGTCCCAGGCTCACGGCAACAAACATAAACCTCTTAATGTTATGATGTTGTGTGTTTCTACCGTCTGTGCGTATTTATTGCTAAGAACATAATAAGTCTTAACACATTATTCCTAACGGACAATACAATGCGGTTTATGAGACCGCTACGTCTAGGAATTTACATAGGAATATGTCTCCTTATTTGTGGTAACTTTCATTTTAAACATTTTTATAACGGCATTTTAAACGATAATTTATATGTTCTGTTTTAAGAATTCACCCGACATTGTGGACATTTTTAATCATATTATTAAAACAGTATAAGGCAACATTGAACAATGCTGTGATGTTTTAAAGCATCTTTCGTACTAGTCACATGACAATAAATTATTACCAGAAGGTTATTTAACCTACCCATCGCAGAAACACATCTTGAAAAAAGCTAATTAGAGAATTTGTTAAGTACCTGACATGTAATGTTTTGAAAATCGAAGAAATAATGGTTTATTTGCAAAGCCATTTAGGCGAATTGGTATTACACTTTTTCATATTTATATGCTTTATAAGCTGCTCATTTTGTAACTTTATTCAAACGCTATTGTAATTGATGTCATTGATATTTGCCATGTCTGTTCTTTGTATTAGTCAAAGGCATGCCAATAATGTTTAAACTTGAACTTAGTAAAAGTGACTTGATTGTTGTAGGAAGTTAACTTGGTATATGTGACTTGATTGTTGTAGGAAGTTAACTTGGTATATGTGACTTGATTGTTGCAGGAAGTTAACTTGGTGAAATTGGCTTGATTGTTGTATGAAGTTAACTTGGTATATGTGACTTGATTGTTGTAGGAAGTTAACTTGGTATCTGTGACTTGATTGTTGTAGGAAGTTAACTTGGACTAGGTGACTTGATTGTTGTATAAAGTTAACTTAGTAAATGTTACTTGATTGTTATAGGAAGTTAACTTGGTATATGTGACTTGATTGTTGTAGGAAGTTAACTTGGTATATGTGACTTAATTGTAGTAGGAAGTTAACTTGGTAATGTGACTTGATTGTTGTAGGAAGTTAACTTGGTATATGTGACTTGATTGTTGTAGGAAGTTAACTTGGTATATGTGAATTGATTGTTGTATGAAGTTAACTTGGTAAATGTTACTTGATTGTTGTAGGAAGTTAACTTGGTAGATGTGACTTGATTGATGTAGGAAGTTAACTTGGTAGATGTGACTTGATTGATGTAGGAAGTTAACTTGGTATATGTGACTTGATTGTTGTAGGAAGTTAACTTGGTATATGTGATTTGATTGTTGCAGGAAGTTAACTTGGTATATGTGACTTGATTGTTGCAGGAAGTTAACTTGGTATATGTGAATTGATTGTTGTATGAAGTTAACTTGGTATATGTGACTTGATTGTTGTAGGAAGTTAACTTGGTATATGTGACTTGATTATTGTAGGAAGTTAACTTGGTAAATGTGGCTTGATTGTTGTAGGAAGTTAACTTAGTAAATGTTACTTGATTGTTGTAGGAAGTTAACTTGGTATATGTGACTTGATTGTTGTAGGAAGTTAACTTGGTATATGTGACTTGATTGTTGTAGGAAGTTAACTTGGTATATGTGACTTGATTGTTGTAGGAAGTTAACTTGGTATATGTGACTTGATTGTTGTAGAAAGTTAACTTGGTAAATGTGACTTGATTGTTGTAGGAAGTTAACTTGGTATATGTGACTTGATTGTTGTAGGAAGTTAACTTGGTATATGTGACTTGATTGTTGTAGGAAGTTAACTTGGTATATGTGACTTGAGTGTTGTAGGAAGTTAACTTGGTATATGTGACTTGATTGTTGTAGAAAGTTAACTTGGTATATGTGACTTGAATGTTGTAGGAAGTTAACTTGGTATATGTGACTTAATTGTTGTAGGAAGTTAACTTGGTATATGTGACTTGATTGTTGTAGGAAGTTAACTTGGTATATGTGACTTAATTGTTGTTGGAAGTTAACTTGGTATATGTTACTTGATTGTTGTAGGAAGTAAACTTAGTAAATGTGACTTGATTGTTGTAGGTATTTGCATGGACGTCGCAGAGGGAGGCGGGTTTTCACTGACTAAAGCACGTTTAAAAGCAAAGTAAGTAAGTAAATACATATAACGTTATAATTATGCACTGTTGAAACAAACGCAAATAATTGAAAATATTATACATGTGTACAGTATACAAAACCCAAACAATTCAATATAAGTTCATGTTTTTTACATGAGACATTGCTCTCAATCCATAAATATTTGACTGCCGTGTGAATATCCGAAAATACATGATACATTCGACTTTCGTGTGAATATCCGAAAATACATGATATAATCGGATAACACGTGTTTTAAATGTGTTTAAGATTCCGATTTTGCTCGATGAGAAATAGTGAAAATCGAGAAAGAAAGGATAAGATAAAGTTGGAAAAAATACATGTTCGTGTCTAGTTACATGTAGGTGCATTTGTATGCTAAGTACTGTGTACTTGTTTTGAAGTCTTGAGTAAAAGTGTTATTCACTTCGGCTACATTTGCTCGAGTTTAATTAATATGAGTAAAAAGGGAAAGTCCCAATAGCTTGCATGGGAAAAATAGCAGCCTTAGTTTTATCGAAGCTATTCATCAATGGTAATGAAAGATGACATACCACAGACGCCCATAGCGCATGAGCGAACTATATTTAAGTTTCAATATCATTATCAATCTTTGTTTGGATTGAATGGAAACAGTTGCTCTTAAATGGTTTTATCTGACTAAGTCGAATAATTTAGAGATAATCTAGCCACTATAGACATTAGAATGAACTCAATTTTCCAATTCCAAGTGGACCTCTTATAAAATGATGAAGGGAATTAAACGCATTTCTGTACGTACGGTGATAAATCATAGGGACTTACACTTATAGGTTCACAAAGCGTACAGAAAGTACTTGTAAAGACAAATAGATTTTTATGATATATAATGTTATCTTTTTATCAAGCCGGAAACAGAAACTGAAAACGCGTTCCCATGGGAAGAAGAAAGGCGGTGGACACCCGAGTTTTGGCATAGGAGCGCCACCAAGCGGCTGCCGCACCTGCTTCCATTCGCAGCTCCAGATCCAGGCGAACCCTATCTTCAAGTCCCGTCAACCACCACCGCCTCCACCCGAGGTAAGGCCTAGGAGAAAATAACATGTGTTTCGGGTAACCATTTAAAAGAAATTTTATAGCATTATGTTATTATGTAGAGTAGGCATTTGTTGTTATCTTTTCTTTATTTTTTTGGCATGACAATATGTCTTTTTTATATTGATTAAGACCCCAAAATAATGTTTTCTAGGTAGAGTCGGGTTACCCAAAACAAACCTTTTATATTTTAGGCCTAACCAAATATTTTCACGCGTACGTTGGAGGGGATAAAACGCATTTCTGTGCGCCAGTGATCAATCAAAGGGACTTTCAGTTGCACAAGCCGCAGACAAAATACATTTAGAGAAAAGTATTACAAATAGATTCCTCCTTAAAATTGACACTTGAGTTAAGTATTGGTTTGCAACAACACAGTTTTAATAGTTTCGAGCGAAATGCATGCATCCGAGGTGTCAGCAAAGCTGTAATGGAACACGCTTTAACTATTATTATAAAACATATAAATTAGGGATGGGAACAAATACAACATTCGTGTACAGTCAGCAATACAACGACACAGTTGGTTCCAAAACATATGTCAGTATATCGAATTTGTCAGTATATTAAATTTTATATTTTACCATGAAATGAGATACTTATGATGTATTGCTCAAACGCAACACGCACATTTTTAATTCACATATTCAATTTTTTCACGAGCAAACGGGTCTGAGATTGGTCCCAAATAATTTTAACACCATCGTTTAATTAATATCAAGCTCCTTAGTAACTGACGTCGCCGACTTGACTTAATTACAAACGTAACGTAATGAAACGTTGGGTACTGACGTTCATTACGTTAGATAGACACATTCGAGAGCGGTCGTATGCGCTGCTCGGGACGCGGAAAGGCTCCTGGAGACTTGTCATGGAGTTTCAATTGCAATAATGTGTACATGACAAGTCACCCACACTTTAACACGCAACAAGTAACGTCAAATCCGTTAGCGGTTGTTTTTCCTGCAGCTGTGACAGATTTACCTCATGGCAAATGCAAAATCAAACGTGACTTTTTATTAAGAGGTTGGAACATTGAAAAAATTATTAAAAAAAACAACTGTTTACAAAATTTACACAGAATCGACATAGACGTGAAAACCGTGGTTTTCATAATTCACGTCATTGTTAAATACGTAGTAACGGTTACGCGATTTTCATTTGAAAATGTATACATATGTAAAACGCAGTGTATTTATTTAGTGGTGAAATTTCAAGTGTCTATATTGAGTGGTGTTGAAGTTATGATACAAAATTTGCATGTCCAGTTTCTTTTTTGTATTAGTATTATTATACGTAAGACCACTAATCATGCAATTATGATTAATTGAGTTATTAAATTGGGTTTTATGACATCGGTTTAACGTTCGTTCACGTAAACAGAATTATTCTATTTTTACAAATCATCCAAATTTACTGCAACATTGCTCACTTAATAAAATTACCTCCTTTTCCTGAAAAGTGCATTTCGAAGCAAATTGACACACATGTTTAATGCTTCTTAAGAACATCTTTTGAAGGTAAGAAAATAGGACACATATTTAACATGAAAACAAAATTCAATAACTTTAATGAGTACTCGAAACTGTTCACATTGCTGCAAAACGTATGCCAACAAGCTGCCTGAATAAAAAGACAGACTTTTAATTTAATAATTTTAAATTTAATAATAATTCATCAACCATGAATTGTTTGTTGATTTTTACCACTTTTATTGTTTGCTAAATTCTGTATTTGTATTATCTGTCGTCATTACGATAAAATATAAATTTCGAAAACAATTAACGACCTTATAAATATCAAATCGCAAATGGCAGTTTTCTGTTATCAAATAACCTCACAATTGCGTGTGCATGAAACAATATCTTCAGTTTTATATTACTTTTTTGCTCCCAATATCATGAAAACTTAATGCAATGACAAAAAATTGACAATGCCTTATGAAAAGTTGCGTTTTAATGGCTTTAAATATATAAATGCATTTTTGTGCATGTAACAGTTTATCCGTTTGTGTACCTTACATGCAAGCGGAGGGCGGACACTTTACCGTTATACACAAATTGTAAGTAAATTTTATTGTGTATTTATTGTGTCTTACTCATATGATAATGTCACGCGACAAGGCCACCTATAAAATGTTTGTTTTCCACTATCGGAGTTAAAACGACGCCGCAACACATATTGTTAAACAATATTAATTATCCTTTGCGTGTACTCAGACACAGTCACATGTACATTGTATCAAAACACAAAGGATTTCTTTGTTAAAGACATTAGCCACTAGTCAGAAGGCGTGGTTACAGTAACCTTCGCGTCATGTCTATTAAACGTAAGACAGACAGGCTGGTACGTAAATAATTCTGACTGTATATTTTCAAACAAAAGGTAGCAACACTATTAAAAAAGTGTTGAGCATATAACGTGTGGCATTCACGTGACTGATCTGGAATGAAAGCCGATGCCAACACCAATTACAATCAACAAGAAGAATGGCCATTCACACTAAGGTATAGATGTTCAAAGTGTTTTTCTCTAGAATTCTCACTGAAACTGAGAACGCATGCTGCTCGAGACTATTTGTCTACAAACCCGTTGCAAATGCGTCACCAAACAACGCTTTAATTCCAAATTCACCGCGGTCATTCAAAACTATAGCGGGTATCCGTATAAAGTATTTACTTAAAAATACATGCTATCACTTTCTAGAAAAACGTGTTTTTTGTAGGTGAGGTGTTTCTTTTGGTGCAATACTTGTAAAATTAAATAAATGAAGTACTAGTAGTAAGTAAGATGAAGTCTATTTATATTTCACAAAGGTAAAAAGCTACTTACGTCATTGTTGGCAATGTCTATAATGAAGAAGCTAATTATTGTTTTAATAATTATGTTTTTAATCAAAAGTCAAATATAAAAGAAAAAATTAAATGCTATTTTGTGACTCTAAACAAAAAAAAAACAAAAACATTTTTTTCCTTACTAAATGAAAAACATTTTATAATAAGCATGACGCTTTACCACCTATTTCTCAATGTTTATAATCATTTTACCAATGAAAGAATATGCATGCGCTTTGAATAGATCCATTGATGACCACATTCCATATAATCCTGGCAAAAGACAACAGTAAGAATCTCACCATAAGGGTAGTTGCCAACAATAGTCCAAATGGCAGTGTGTGGGGTTAAATTTAATGTGATCAAAGGCCATGTTTTGGATGTATCAATTACGTACTAACACCAGCATTGCCACCTTCG
>Ga0224511_10002148_pt1 | contig 12955 bp, 7 predicted proteins | sample SF_May12_sed_USG_2_FD_169988 | JGI IMG/M metagenome (GOLD analysis project Ga0224511, IMG submission 169988) | Sediment microbial communities from San Francisco Bay, California, United States - SF_May12_sed_USGS_8_1 | ecosystem: Environmental > Aquatic > Marine > Sediment | place: USA...
ATAAGAACGATCTGGGCCTTGTAGTTTCAGACAAGAAGATTTTTGAAAGTTTCTTTTTAAAAACCTATTTATTGACCCCATGACCAACTTATGCAACCAACTGGAATGGTTTGCAAAATTTTGATAAGAGACCACCCAGAGATCTTTCCTGTGAAGTTTGGTCAAATTCCCATAAGCGGTTTCAGAGGAGATGTAGTTTAAAGAAATTGTTGACGCACGGACGGACCGGCGGAAGACGGACGCCGGACATTGAAGGATCACAAAAGCTCACTGAGCACTTCGTTCTCAGGTGAGCTAAAAAAACATGCATGTATAAAATAACTTACCAATGAATAGCTGAAGCATTAAAATAAAACTACATCCTAATTCTTAGAATGTTATTGAAGTCTTTTTACTATCTGAATCTGACCAAGAGTTAAAGTATCTTTAATTCTAAAATATTGTTTGAAAAAAGTAAAACCTATAGGGGAATACTTTAAACTACTATGAACTGTACAAAAATTCAAATTAAAGGACTTTTTAATATCAAAGAAGAAGAAATGTTTTGAAATGCGCGCAGTGTGCCCCTTTTGCTTTAGTAATCCATTTGCACGTATTTAATAGCAAAACTTTATAGTTTGATGCGTCAATATTTGCAAGTGTATCATTTTATTCATTTTGTTTGTGTTTTCTTCAGCTCACTGCTGTAGAATTCTATAGCTATCATAGCACAAGGCAAAATTGTTTAATTTAATTTTTACATAAATTTAACATTCTGCATGCAAATTATTTTTCGATTGTTGCCCTATGGCCGGTATTCAAATGGAATTTTCTATAGCCTGACAGAAATTTTAGAAAACAACGCTGATGCAATATGACGCAATTTATACTTGGCTTATAAATATTCTCATGGTCTCAGAAAATAATGATTTATCTCGAAATCAGGAATTTGTCCAACAGCAATTTTACTATTCATCTGAACAAGATCGATCATGCCAAAATTCTATTAATCATTTCAAATGCAATCCTTCAGCGATATTCGCAGTTTATTCATTAAAGCCATACTTATTCAATTGAAGATTATTGCAAATCCTTTAATGAATGGTGCAGAGAAGTTTTCTAAAAAAAAGAAGTACTCATTTCCAAAACAATGGAAACAATGGCTTTATTGCAAATAAACTTGACTTGACCCAGATACAATCATTTAAAGCTGCTTTGTGAGATTTATGAGCTAAACATCAGTATTATCACAATTTTACATCTACTTATTTTCTATGGAAATAAACAATATTTCATTTGTACAACATGAAATAGAACCAGAATACCCAAGGCAGGTATTTGCTCACTGTGCTTTTATTTTTCTCCAAGGCGAATTAGGTTATAAAGAAGTTAATATAAAATGGTCTTTCAACGCTACACAGTAAGGGCTCTATCTGATCAGAAATGATCTAGAGAAATCTACTGCCACAGGGTAGAATTTACCATGTACAGCACTTCTAATCGAAAAGTTTATGCAACAGTCACATTTTCAATGTTCTTAATGTAATAACTACATATCATTAATAGTTAAATAGGGAATTTTCTCAATTATCATGACACAATCACACCAAGCAGCTTTAAGTATTGAAACATTTCTTTGAAAATGGTAAACGCTAAACTGGAAACAATAACCAGCAACTTTCAAGAAATACATTACCATTCAGGCATTCTCTGTGAAAATTAATTATTTTTGTAAAGCAACATTTTAAAAAGTATATTAGATAAAATAAAGAAAGTGTGCATATTCATGTAAAATTTGTTTTTTATTTTTAATTAACATCAATTCTATCAATACATCATTGTGCCTTAAAGAGATTACTCAATGGTGACATTTAGTTGACCTTAGCCATGTGACTCAACTGTAAACAGTTCAGGCCTGATCTTTTCTCATAGCTGGTGTAAGGATTATTGGTCAATTCAATAATCTTAAACGATAAGTAGTTGAAATGTGTGGGTGTTTCTTTCCAAATCAATATCATATAAATCATGTATCCATCGAAAGGCCTAAGAGCCCAGACACAAGTAACATAAATATCTCATGCAACTTGTGCCATTTCACAGCTCAGTGCAAACTGGTAGGATTCCTAAGTTATTATAGAGAAAGAACCCCCATGAGTAATCACTTTAAAAGTATTACACGATGGTGAACTCCAGTCAAACTGCCATAAAATTATGACTGTCACAATTCATGTGGTAAGGCCCTGCAGTATGGTCAATATTGGGTAAAAATGTGACTTCTAGTCAGTGTTCAAAAGCTCAACATGGAACATGGTAGGATGATTGAAACGTTAGGCATAACAGAGTCTCAACCCTTTTTCACAACAGCTCACCTGTGATGAGATAAATGAGAAAACAACAACAGATACTTACTCCACAGTGGCGAGGCACCTTTGCCCATCTCTCTTCCTCGCTTAACATGTACTCCTTAAAAGAAAACAGTAAACTTACATTTAATGAAGACCATTATATTAAACATTTACTGTACATTGAAACTTCAACTGTTTTTCAACATGCTTAGCAATGCCGAACATCATTCATTCTACCAATTTTACCGATAAAATGCATGTCGTTTATGCAATCACATATCACTATGATTTTAGCATTTTAATTGCAATCACTTAACAATGGCTATAAAAAAAATTTAAAATAAAAGAGTATAACAAAATGACCAATGGGTTAAATAACAAACTGAATTTTTGGACACAAGAAATACAGAGAATTTATGTTCGGAAAATTACATTTCAAATTAAATAAAGATATAAAGTTGCATGAAACAGTTCACCATGATACTAGAATTCTGATATAACTACTTATTCACATACAGACCAGTCTGCGCACTAAATATTTGTCTGCTTTAGCCCAAATTAAATTGTAATAGCCCGAACTGATTGTTCTGCACATGTATCTCAAAATTTTCAATCGACCAGTGGGCTATTTCATACAATTTTTTAATCGACCGACAGGCCAAATGACTCGGGCTTATAGACTAATTCGCAGACTGATACAATCTGTGAATAATCAACAAAATAAATACTGTATTATAATCCAGTATAATAACCTTAGTGTTAAAAAACAATGTAGAAATAGTATATCAAGGGCTTGGTGCATTAAACTATTGTAACTCCTTATATAAATGAGGTAGTTAAAATAGTTTTGCAAAAAGCCCTCGATATATCCCCTTGTTTTTTAAATTTAAGATAAAAATGTTAGATGACATGAAGTCATATGGCCCAGACAAGCCAACTCCCGAAGAGGGCAGAAGCATGTACAAATGCTTATTCTTCCATCCAACAGGTCAAAAATGAATCCTGATTTTTATTGTGACATACTTTTGACACAATAATGATTGTTATTATCATCATTATTAGAAGTACTAGTACTATTATCATAATATAATTATATATATTATTGTATGTTTAAAGTTTTTTATAATACATAAATTATATATTTAAGTTTCAAAGAGACTATTTGTTGTTTTGTTGTTGTATTTTTTAATTGATAGAAAGCAGGTTAGAGACATTGTTTGGGAAAAATATAAATATTCAGTTCTGTAAAATCAATGTATCAAATGTTTACAAGCTGTACTATGCATTTCAAGACTCTCAACCCTGACATCCCTTTTCATATGCATAATATTCAACACAATTTTCTTTCATTCAACCCAAATTTTGAAAGTCCAAATTCACGTAAGTCAACTCACGCATTTAGCAGGTTTGGTCCTATTGCCCAACTGGTTGTGTTTCTTGAGGAAGGCTATAGGAATGGCTTTGCTGTTGAGCGGTTTCTTGCACTTCTGAGTCAAGTGGTCCTCTGCCGGTTGAGACTTTATGGCTTCCTGTTATTAACAGTTATCAATCACAGCTTTAGTACAGAATATAAATACCAGGTAAATGATAAAGGACAAGGTTTAAAATATTGAAAATGAAATTTGCAATATGCTGTAAAACATTTCTTATGGTCATCAATATATGCATATAAGTTATAAACAAGATATTCCAAGTCAAAAGAAGGCATAAATGATTGGAAAAACAAGCATTAAAAACAAGACCTGTCCAGTTGTTGCTGAAAATTTGTGTGCATTTCAATTACATTATACATTTATGACTTTAAAGTAATATAGCATACAAATCCTAACCATATGTGTGCAGATCTGGGTATTGAGTACTTCTTCCCTCTAAACATTTTTTGCATAAAATTCACCATTTTAAAGCCCATTAATTGTATTCAAGTCAACTCACCACTAGAGCAGGTTTGGCTTTATTGCTGAGCTTGCTGCGTTTCTCAAGGAAGGCTTTCCCAAACTCTTCAAACACCTTGTTCTCACCTAGGTAATATCGGATGTTGTCATGGACCTTAATAATAAGAGGATTAAGATTTCATTAAGTATTGTATGTGTCGCAAGCAGATGTGGTATTTAAATATTACAACAAGAGGGCCCAGAAGGCCCTGGGTCTCTCACCTGAGGAAAAGGTCAAAGGTCACAGTGGAGCCAATAATAGAGAACCTCAGGGGCATAATTTGAACAACTTAAGTAGAGGACCACTGGATGATGCTATTTACCAAATATGAAAGCTCTGGGCCTTGTTGTTTCAGACAAGAAGATTATTTAATGTTTCATTAAAACCTATTTATTGACCCCGTGACCTACTTATGAAACCAACTGGAACGGTCTGAACAACTTTGATAGGGGACCACCCAAGGATTATTCCAGTTATGATTGGTCAAATTCCCATTAGTGGTTTCAGAGGAGATGTTGTTAAAAGAAATTGTAGACGGATGCATGGATTGATGACGGACATTGAACGATCACAAAAGCTCACTGAGCACTTCCTGCTTAGGTGAACTAAAGAAATATAGAAATAAGCAGATATGGATTTTATGTTCTGGTCACTGTGACCTTGACCTTTGACCTACTGATCCCAAATTAACAGGGATCGCCTATAGGCCTTGGTCTACTAATTCTCTCATTTCCTAACCTCAATAGGTTTCAAGTATTACAAACAGATACAAATGTTATGATCAAGGGTACTTTAACATAGACATTTAAACTACTGATCCCAAAATTAATAGGGCTCATCTATATGTTATAACCATTCAAGATTGAAAGAAAAGTTAATCTAGGTGAAAGGAGTGTGAAGTTAATGAGCGGCAAGACTTTGCTTACCCTGAACAGATGGACAGACGGACGAAATGGGCCATTTTATAATACGGCAGAGTCACCAAGGCCCTTTAAAACAGCAAAGTGTAAAATTTATTGCTGAAAGTCAGTCAGTCTTACCTCTCTAGGAGAGTCTACTTCTTGTAGGAAGGCTATAAATGTAGGCACTGAAACAGAAGAAATTCATTTCTGGCACATCTTCTTATGCTAACTATAATTAAAAAAACAACATATTAATGACATTAAATGTTTATAAGTTGTATACATGTAGCAACGCCTATGCAGATATTAAGTATAAGAACATGTTTTATTCAGGACTATTTGTTTACAAAAAGTTTTTAAATGACTGAAATCAACAAAAAGTATGATCTCAATTTAATAAAACCAAACAATACCTACTATCAGGATTTTACAAAATAACAATATAAAAGTGTTTATTTTAAAAATAAATTTCCCTGACAGATAAGGGCTGGAAAATGAAAATCAACACAAATGGTGATAACAACTAGAGGTGTGTCTGTAAGTCACAAATTCATCCACAAAATATAAACTGGACATAATTAACTTTTTAATACAAAGTGTCACTCTGAATATTTGGTCATCAAATACGCATAAGTGTATGTTCACATGATGACAAGTATTTTAGTATGAGTTTATTGGCTCTATTTTTTAATTTTTAAGTTACATGGTGAGCTATAGACAAGGGCAAACTTCCATCCCCCTAGCCCTACTAAGTGGTAATGACATAGAAACTCACCATCTACAGAGGTGGCCATGCTGTTGAGCTGTTTCTTGCACCACAGAGTCAAGTTGTCCTCTGTTGGTTGAGACTGGAACAACCTCTGCACAGCCTCCTAGAATAAACAATTGTCATCACAGAACATAATAACAAGATTATCAGGATTCAGTCTGCGCGTTAATTATTTTTCGACCATAGCACTTCGGGCTATTGAAATAATATTTTTCCAGAGCCCGAATGAACGTTTAATAGCCCAAACTTTTGGTTGTGGTCATAATTCATACAAATCATATTAGAACTTAGTTGACTTGCACTTATTTGAATCTTGTTTGTGTTTTCTTAAGAAAAACTAACTCCACAATCAATTGTTTATGTTAATTTGTTTCTTTATTTAGAATTTTACCTTAAAATTTAAATCGACCGATCGGGCTACCTTGCATACAATTCTTATCGACCGACTGGCCTTTTACTCGACTCGGGCTATGGGCTTATAGACTAATTCACAGACTGTCAAGATTGATGATTTTACATTATGGGATTTCTGCAAAACTAAATTGTAGACTATGTAATAAAACACTGCTAGTGAATAAGTTTCAGTGAAAAGAAGTAGAAGAAATTACGACAAAGATGTCTCTAAAAACCCACTGACCTCTTCTTTCGGCATCTTGGATGGATTCTGTTCGCTCTGGGGTGTGATGTGGTCTCCATTGTTGTTGTTGCTTTTAAGGGACGGACACCCACTGACCTCTTCTTTCGGCATCTTGGATGGATTCTGTTCGCTCTGGGGTGTGATGTTGTCTCCATTGTTGTTGTTGCTTTTAAGGGACGGACACCCACTGACCTCTTCTTTCGGCATCTTGGATGGATTCTGTTTGCTCTGGGGTGTGATGTGGTCTCCATTGTTGTTGTTGCTTTTAAGGGACGGACACCCACTGACCTCTTCCTTCGGCATCTTGGATGGATTCTGTTCGCTCTGGGGTGTGATGTGGGCTCCATTGTTGTTGTTGCCTTTAAGGGACGGACACCCACTGACCTGATCCTTCGGCGTCTTGGATGGATTCTGTTCGCTCTGGGGTGTGATGTGGGCACCATTGTTGCTGTTGCCTTTAAGGGCTGGGAAGTCACTGAGAGACCAAATTACCTCTTCTGTCATGGACATGGAAGGCTCCATGGAAGGCTGCTGTTTCTGTACACTGTAAATAAGATGGGGGTTCAAAACAAAACATTTAATAAATCTTGTACTGGCATTCTACCTCTAACAGTATTTTCAGCCTTACATGCCCAGTCTAACATTTACTAGCCTATATTTATGCAAATGGCATGATTCTAAACACAATTCAATTTAAAAAAAATACAATGATACTCCAAGTTAACATTATCAGAAAACCTGACTGCAATCTATTAACAAAATGTGTTAAAATATGCTAATTTATAAGTTCTAATTTGTATCAAACAGTCAATTCACCTGTAAAAGCCGAGCATGCTGGGGTCAATTTTGGTCATCATCTTCCTCTTCTTAATGACCTTGCCCTTCTGTGTCTCCCAGATGCTGTCCTATAAAATGATTTCAAGGAGGCTTACTGTACAACATAAACAAACTACTTTGCATTGCATGCCCAAAATCTCTTGATTCCTGCTTTAATAAAACCATATAACGAATTTCCAAATTCATTCAACAAAAATTTTAAAAATCTGAATTTGTATACTAGTTACAATGTAGTTACTCACGGTTTGAGCAAGTCTGGCCTTATTGCTGATCTCCCTGCGTTTCTTAAGGAAGGCTTTTCCGAACTCATTGGATGCCTCATTCTCACCCAGGTACAATCGGATGTAGTCACGAACCTGAATACAATAGGGTACAATTTCAAATTACATTTCATTAATGTACAATTTTAAAAAAAGGCAAGCAATGGTGGTATCTGACTGACTCACAGTGACCAACATTTAGAAATATTCAAGTCTTCTAATACCATCTAATTGCTAAATAAGCGCTCATATGGTAATAAACCATGAAAGAAGCAATTTCAGATTGTCTAATACACTCATAAAAGTCAATTCTCAATGACTGTTCCGTGCTGTTCTATGTGTTTGTTGTAAGGGCCAATTTATCATGGTGCCCTTACATTTGACCTGTCTTCATTGTTTACTTTTTTTCTTTGAACGTCTTTCCAATTTATAATATATTCTTACATGAAATACTCAAATAGGCAGTTAAGTAGAAATTAAGCTAGCATAGACAAATAAAAATCGAGGAATCCATTCTTATTTGACCAGAAATTTCTGTCAACTACCCTCAGTCTCACACACAAATACGAATAAAGAGCAAGTACTAGCAGTATCACCTCATTAGGAGATTCCACTTCTTGTAGGAAAGCAATAAAAGTAGGCACTGAAACAGAACAATTTCCTCTCTGGCACATCTTTGTTTTATGTCTTATAAGAAAAAAAGAATCCTTAGTACCCTTATTCCTCAACTCATTTCTACTATTGTTGTCAGGCTTAATAAACTAAAACACATACGAACCCTGAAACATTTTTGCTATGACTTTTAAGTAATGTTCATAATTTTTCTTAAAAATAATATTTTGCAAGGCAGACATCAAAAATGTATGTTCATAATGTATTGCATGACACCCCACCCACTCATGTAGCAAAGCCTACGAGTTCTTCTGACTCATTACACCTCTTGTAGAATAGTTTATAAAATTAGGTATTTATGATGAAACTAAACATAAGATGATATCAATTTCCATCATAGATTACATGCAATCTCACCATCTACAGAGGTGGCCATGCTATTGAGCTGTCTCTTGCACCACTTATTAAAGTCATCCTCTGCCAGATGAGTCTGGAACAACATCTGTATGTCCTCCTGAAATACAGTTAGTATCAAAACTTGAGTACAGTAACAGAACATGACAATTTAAGTGTACAAGGATATGCAGTTGTAAACTAAGGAAGGACACAGTAAGGATACTTTTTTATTTCTTTTTTAAAATTACACTTAAAAACTACACAGAAAATACAATACAACCTACTAACCCCTTTCTTCGTTGACATGGAAGTCTTGTGTTCTCCCTGATTATTGTTGTGGACTCCCTCATTGGCGTTGCCATCCAGGGCTGTGGACTCGCTTGTCTTCTCCTTACTGTAAACACGGGTCAACAAACTGATTGACTGATGGTGAACTTATGAGCAAGTCTTTATACATGTGAGCTGTTTGCCTGTCTTTCTATTCATCTGCATTGCCCACTGCCCAACAACACACATGCCTCAAAAGAACCACCATGTCAAACAGAATTTTAATATTAATGAAATTATGGAGCAATTATTGAACATATCAAACATACTGGAACAGAAGTGTAAAGAACAATTTGTTAAGTTGGCTTGGCATTCTTTTCGCTGGAAATACTCTTATTCCGATGAGAAACTGAAACTACTCACTCCTGTTTTACTGCTGTCTCAGCAGCCTCACATGACATCAAGGCATCATCCCAGAAGCCAAGAACTTTGCTCTTGGTGACTCCCCAGACACCCTTATTGACCTGGTTGGAGCTCGACCCCAGGTCACATGCAGTACCCAGTGACATGTTCTGAAAGACAATTTTAACTTACTTTAGAAATAAGTAAACATGGCCCATGAGCATGTCCCAATTCAACTAAAGAACATATTCAGTAAAACAATTTATATCATATCTTGATTTGCAATATTTCATGTCAGATTTTATTAATGATGGTCAATCATGAAACAGAAACAAAACACTTCTGTATGCCTACTTTGTCATAGCAAGCAATTCACTCCGCATTACAAGTTACTATGCAACATCTACCTTTGCATATTTGCTGATTCCGCTTGAGCCGCCCTGATTGGCCAACTGGGCATGCGAGGGCAACTGAAATCAAACAAATCTTAAATGATTTTAGGATAATACATTTAAAGTTTGTTACTGTGTCAACTATGTTTCCGCCTGGCAAAATAAGTGGTTAGGTGTTTACCCCATGAGCATGAGGTCCTTTGTTCAAATGCAACCAGCATTACATAGAAGTTAAAACTAGAAATATATTATCCTATATAGACATTTTTGGCAAGCATGCAGAAGAAAGATTTTTGGTGTTTCTCAGATTAACATAATTTTGACTTTCCATCTCTTAGCTTGTTCACACCTTTTAAGGTATGAATTTGATTATTTCTCATGACACTCCATCCCATCAATGTTAGATTGTTATTTTAAACTCAATAAATTAAAATTGGTACAGTAGAGGGATCCATAGTCTTAATTCCAACAAATAATTTCATGAACATGTACATTCAATTTAATTTTGAGGTGAATTGACAAAATAGAAATGTACCGTGTAGTTAGAAGCAGCTTCTGCATCTGCAAAAAAGACAGGTACATAATAAAGGTATTCACAAAGAACAATCGATTAAATTTAATGTTTATTTTATCATTTTACATTGCTTTTGTATGTTAAGAATTTTCACTTCTGTTCATAATGCACCAATTTTATTCATCTTGTGTTAAAATGAAAAGAATAAATAAATGGTCTTAACTGCCTGTTATTATATAATTTTGTGAATGAATCTAATAATAATAGTTATAACAAGAATAACAACTTTCTTTAATAAAGGTTACATAATAAACTTAAAATTATTTACATTAATGTTAATCTGATAAATGGACACATATAAGGAAGCAAAATTTGCAAAGGAAAACAGCAGCTTCAGTTTTATTAAAGCTTTTCATGAATTGAAACAGAAAGTCAACCCAATGAACATATGAGCAGAACTCTTACATCAACCAACTTTGACTTGAATGGAATATACATTCCTACTGCCGTATAGACTACAGAGTTGATTCTCATTTCTGAGACATATCAACTAGAGACCCCCCCCCCCTTAAAAATGTACTGCCAGTTTTTAATGCCTAAACTCATTTTAATTATATCAAGCATAATCATCATGTATGCAAGTGCATTTATACATAAACAAACAGAGCAATCTTCCATTGTGGCAAGACATTTATTTAGGGAAGCATTCAAAATTAGTGTCTTTAAATTGTAATATATCAGTTCTAGTCATATTTTGTATACTTACTTGTCATTGGATATTCACACTCCTCCTCATTTTCTCCCTGATCCTGCACATGTATCCAAAATAATTAGTCATAAATGAGTTAATTTACATCAAAGAAAGCAACCTTCTACACATTTTCAGTTTTAAGTCAAATACTTATATAAATATTTTAACATATCTCTTGCGTTTTAAAGGATTACTCATGTGGGTTCTATATCTATATTAACCTAGGAATTCTACCATTATGCACAGAGACATGAAAGGACACAAGTTGCATGAGCATTGCATGGATATTGTGTCATTTTTCTAGGGCCATTTGATGGATAAATGATGTATACAGATATTGATTGTGAGTACCACTCACACCTTATAACTGCATTTCATTTTACTTTAAATTACCCACTACTCCTTACACATGCTAACAGAAGTGATAAGTACTGAAGGGCCATCCAATATATATATATTTCAGTGACAGTTAGAATATCATGGCAAAGTTCACTTAGAGCTCACCATCGAGTAATCTCTTAAAGTAAGTTTTTTTATAACAGACACTTATCATTTATAACTTTTATTTACGAAAAATGTTTAACCTTAGTTATATGTCATTATGAATAAATTAATTCATTTAAATGACAATTAGACTCGAAGACATTAGCGTTACTTTGAGTAAATTGTAAAATATGTATACATACATCAAAAAACCCAAAAGAAATATCTTTCAGTTCTTCTACGTTGAACGGCAATTCAACAGGTATCTGGAATTAACACACACATAAAATAAAACACTTCTAAAGCTGCTGTTGCTTTAAGCAATGAACCAAACATTGGTTCGGACAAGAACTCAATGAAGCCACTAGGCTATGAAAAAACAAATTATACTTTCTAATGTCATAAATTCTCTGTTGGATGATGTCAGGAGCCAATACCAATGGCTTTTTTTTTAAATCCTGTTAGCCAAAAAACTTATTTTATATTACTTACTTTTCTCAGTTTTCAAACTGTATTTGAGACAACTCTTAAAGTGAAAAGGAATTTGATTGGCTGATGCACTTTTTCTGACTAAAAGCTCAGTTATTGTAATTAGTGTGGAACCTGGCGATGGACACCTTAATGACTCATTTCATAGAACAAAAGAATTTAGGTGGCTTAAATACAGAATCAAACAAATAATGTTTCAATCAGAAAACTTAATAATATAACAAAATAAAATACAATATCCTTATCCTCTCTTCAAAAGCACCAAAATGAACATAAACATCATACATTTCTGGTAGGAATAAGGAAAGTTAGCCTAAATTAAAATAGGAAAAAAACACTTAAATGGAAATTGCTGCATCTAAGTACTTCTTTCACCCAAATCATCCAACAGTTTCAGTAAACACATATTCTTATAGTGCTTATATCAGGTATGCGTGGGCCATGGTCCCAATGGCCACGGACCTATAATTTTTTTATGCCTGAAACGCTGATTTTTTTCTTTTTTATAGTTTCTTCATTCGCAATTCGGTGATCTGACTATACCCTTTTTGTCCTGACTCTAAATTTTAATCCATTTAGTTAAAAAAAACATAGTGCAAAAAACAATGGTACAAAAGTGGGTACAAAAATTATAAAAATGTGTCAAGACTTTTTACAACATTACCATAACTTGAAAAAAAACTAAGTCAAGGATTGTCTGTTATAAAGCATCAATTACCACTGATATAAATATTCATAGTTGAGATATAGATTATCATGCATTCAAATAGAGCTCTGTTTAAAAGTCATATACACATGTACAAAACAATCATGGTATGCTTCTATCATTATATATTCTACTTTTAAGAAAGATAAATACTATAATTATAATGGTTACTGGTCAACTCACACCAAACCATCTCACACCAGAGTCATCTCACACCATTTTTGGTCAACTCACACTATATATGAAATAAAGAAGGATTATTCTGAGGGGGGCTTATGGTAT
>Ga0224511_10002149_pt1 | contig 12952 bp, 8 predicted proteins | sample SF_May12_sed_USG_2_FD_169988 | JGI IMG/M metagenome (GOLD analysis project Ga0224511, IMG submission 169988) | Sediment microbial communities from San Francisco Bay, California, United States - SF_May12_sed_USGS_8_1 | ecosystem: Environmental > Aquatic > Marine > Sediment | place: USA...
AGCTTTTATTTCTTATTCAGAGACTTTACATTATACATGAAAAGGTTATATGAACAATGACTGTTGAATCTTTGTTCATTTCCAGCCGTTGTTCCGAGTGCCCGCCTTCTTCCTCCATCTGTCTGAGGTGCTGTACTTTGTCTTGGATTGTATTGGTGTGAACACCTGGGTGGTGAAGAGGAGGCGTGACACATTCCTGCACAGGGAGGCAATGGAGGATGTATGTGATCAGCTGGCAGGACATGACAGGACCAATTACCATTTCGGTAGCCAGAGTGAGGGTACCACAACTCCAGGCCTTCTGTCTGACACTGACATGCTCTACACAGTGAACGAGTTAAACATAATGTATTCCATGGCTGACTGGCAGCAGGGGAAGGTCAACCTTCTGATGGTAAGAGATGCAGATACCCCACCACAGCACTACCTGCTGCAAGTCTTCAGGTCGGACCTCCCTTTACCACACACAAACTTAAATCACCGAGACTATGTCACTGACTCTCAAGGCAGGGTTTTCTTCAGCAATTTGGCAATTGTTAGAAGAGTAGCTGCAGTATTTGGAGATGCTCATTTGAGGCGGGGACCATCCAATAGTGGTAGAGAAGATTGGGATTTAGTTAAAGCATTTAAATGTAAGACATTACCTCCTGAGATAATAGCATGGTTCACTAAGATGGGACAAACCTACTGGCCATCACAGGAGACATTCGAGGCTGCAAAGAAGTGCGCTGTCTTCTTGGTACCAGATGGGTACCTTGACAGCGTGAACAAGGACATAGAATGGCGCATCACGCCGAACCTTATCGAGAGACTTCTCATGTTTAGTCTGAACATACTTCAAATAAAATGTCTGGTTGTTCTTAAGAGCATTAAAAAACAAGAATTTGTGAAATATATACACCATGAGAATTGCAAATTTACCTCGTTTCATTGTAAAACTGCACTCTTTTTCACCTTAGAAAGAACACCTCCAACATTATGGACAAAGTGTAGACTGATGGAATGTATTGTCAGATGCCTTGAAACAATTCAGGAGTTTCTGAATCAGGGGAATTGTCCACATTTTATTGTAGAAGGAGTTGACCTGTTTGATGGGAAACTGTGTCGCGAGTGTCAGATGAATTTGGATCGGGCAATACAGGAAATGATACAGGATGACATGCATGTACTGTTCCATCTACAGAGTGATTACCTGGGTCAAAGACTAAGTGACTTTCCTCATGAAATGCAACCGTACCATGGTGATGATGTGAATGCAGGCGTATGCGGCAAGTTGGCCAAGGACATGTTTGAACAATACTTAACAATAAATACAGAAGTGTGTCACAGATTGTGTAACAATGGAGAAGCTGGACTGCAGATTAGCCTGATCAACGAAATAACTGAGCTTGAAAATCTGGCAATTAATGTCGGTACAACACAATACCATAAAAGTTATATTAAGTTACTTAAAAAATCTCTGATGTCAATTAAAGCCTCTACAATAATGTCTAACTGCATACAGTCTGGTCAGCCCCTTCCCGACGATATATGGCAGATGTATGGCGAATCACTAAACACGGATGCGGCGTCCAGCAAACTGAAGCTGGCGTCCATGCACTACTGTCGAGGGGAGCTCAAGAGAGCTGCGTCTGTTCTCCATGAAGTGGAGTTTGACCTTGATGGCTCAGTGCAGCCTGTGTGTGGATGTGGAATAACTCCATATAGAGACAATCTGTCCGAGTCATTCTGTAAATACACTGTACAGAATGACAGTCAGGAGCAGCTAACAAAGAAACTTGCATTCTGTGTCCGATTCCTTAGAGAGGAGAAGTTCTGTGCACCGTTGTTCCTGTGGTATGAGATGTATAGAGCTGTAGGTGATGATGTTGACCATAGGCATCCCAATGAGCGTCAATGGATGGACTGGGCCGAGGTGGATGCCCGTCCATTCCTGCTGTACCTGCAGTACCTGACGTACCGCGACCTGGGAGTGCGGCACAGACAGCTGGAGGCGTTCCATAGACTTGAGGACATAGTGACATCAGATAGATTAAAACAGCTGTACCACCCTGAGACTGCCCTCAATCTGTATGGCCATTGCTGTGAGCTTGAGGGTGATGTAGCGGAAACACTACATGTCTATAACTGTTCAGTACAAAACAGACCAAAAAACAATGCTGCCAACTGGCATATACAGAGGCTGTTTGGTGATATTGGGACAGTTGTGTAACTTGAAAATACATTTGTGGTCTACAAATTGATTTTATAAGAAAGAATTACAACAGCATATTCAGATGATGAACATGTTTTTTCAATACCAGTGCTTTGAAACTATATTTTTCTCATAAAATATTATTTGCCACAATTTATATTCATGATAGTTGATTACAATAAAAATAGTATAGTATTACTATTTTAACTTAGTTTACTTACAATTAATAACAAATGATAATTTCAATACAAATTTATGACAACATAATGTGTACAAAATTCTATGTTCGTGATAGCCTGTGAAATTGTATACACCATAATAAAAACGCAAAGAGGTCTCTTTTTGGAATGGGAATTTACACCTATGATTTACTACAGCTTTTTGGTTATTTTACAGACTATAATAATCCACCATACAATCAAAGGAAATACACTGTTTCAGTGTAATTAATGTTTCATATTCAGTGATCAATATATGCATTTAAGGACATGAATATAAGCCCCTGACTAAGCGTTAGTTGTGAGAAATTGAGGGATATAAGAACAAGACTTTAAGACTGACCCCTGTTTTAAAGTTATAAACCACAAACTGCCAGCAAAAGCAGTAGACTTGAAAACACAACTTAAATACTGCAACGCCATAAAATCATAGCATTGATCTTAGACGCCTACCATTGCCAATGTCTTCACACGACAGTGCATCATCAAGGTCACGCGCGGTTAACGGGTCGATTGAGAACACGCAGGCATCACGGAAGTCCTTTCGGTCGTCAAATTCTGCTCGTGGTATCTCCCAGGGAGTTGGTGGCAGGCAGTCTAAGGCCTAGAAAAGGAATAGTCCATGTATAGTTGTTTGTAAACATTTGAAAGGATTGTGGACTGCCAAGATAAAGTGTTGTGTTTTTTAAAGTGTGAATGATTTTTAAAGACATTATCCATTGATATTTTGGTCATTATACTTTTACTAAAGCAAAATGTACAGTACAAAAAAGTAAAACTCTCCATCAACAAGCTCAAAGCAAGTAAAGCATAATTTCTCGAGCAAGTAACAATAAACTTATCGATGAACAGTTCTGCATTGGTTATTCTTGGTCATAAAAAAACAGTACATGGTCAATTTTAATCCAATGGATTAGGGTTATATTGTCTGGTGACATTCTCCCCGAGTAAATACAATAGAAAAAGTACTCCCTGTTTATGATAACCATTGTCACACAGACAATGAAATACTTCAGAAAGGGGAAAAGCTTGAAAATTTGTGGAACTTTGCATAGGAATGATGCCCGATGCAAGTTCAAAAGGGAATAAACATTGTTGGACCAAACGTGACATATTTACACTCCAACTGAAAGTCCTCCTATAGACTACCATTTGCTCCTATTGAGATCATTATTTGATGCAATTTCTTCAGAATACCTGTATTTACAATGTAACAAGGCAATAAGACATAAGGTGCGTATAGCCCATACCTCTTGTGGGAACTCGTCATAGTCGATGCCGTTCTCAATCAGCATGCCTTCCGTCTCTGGCTCAATCTCCCCAGCCTCTCCCAGGGAACGTACCAGCTTCCTGAAGCATGGAATACATGTAATGTAGGTATTGTGTATTTGGATTCCATAGGGCTTCTTAAATTAATATGGTCACATAGCGACAGTCAGTTTATTTAAACACGCATATTGTCATTGTAAAACATAGTGAACACACACAGACCCATTCCCTACACAAGATTTGTGATTAAAGCCATAACGTACTGAAGCCTCTTTCCATTTTGACAACTTTATACAACCAAGGCTAAAACAGTTCTTGTAAGTTTAATAGACCTCTTTATTTCTCCAATGTACACTCTTTGTACACTCAAGATTAAATGAGTATTTGTTCCGATTGTTTTGGCCACATCTATCAGCAAGTCTTTTTCCAAGGAATCCAACACATAAGCAGCCTACCCATCAGCCATGCCCTGGTCTACAGGCCACTCCGTGAGACGCGAGAGGGTGTGGGCGTAGTCCTCTGTCTGGTCTCTCCTCAAAATCTGGAACACAACAGGTAAAATATACCCATGTAACAAACACAAAAGGTGGAATATGCCCGTGTTACAAACACAACAGGTGCAATATGTCCGTGTTACAAACACAACAGGTGCAATATGTCCGTGTTACAAGGCAGCCATTCTATTCTGAAAGCTAGAACTGGTGAACACAGCAACTTTGGCAAAGCCATTGTTCATTGATTTATTGGTTCTAAGATTTTTTCAGGAAAAAAATAGGTCAGACGTTTTGGAATTGAGGATTGGATAAAAGCCTGTGGCAAATTCGACTGACAGCGCCATCATGTAACACACTTTGAAAGAAAATTTTCAAAATCTTTTTTTTGTTACCAACATATTTAGTGTATCAAAACTTATTTTGTGGTACCTTAACTACTAGTATGTCCTCTATCAATTTGGCAACTCAGATTAAAATTTGAATGTAACTGTTGAACGGGGAAAAGCGTTACTAACAGCTGATCAACAGATATAATACAAGTTTTAAATGAATTGTGAACCGATGAAAGACATATTAAGGTAATACTGAAGCGGAATCCGCAGTCTGGGCAGGCAGGAGTCGGAGGGAGAAAAGAGCGCCAGCCCATGTCTCTTGTCCTGCATCGGGTGCAGCTTTCCTGAACACGCTCGCGAGTGCTTCTTCTCGATTATACCTCGCACCTGTTTCACACAGGCAGAATATTTAACGCTTTTTGGAAGGGCAGGGGGGCGCGTCGCTGATATATAATTTTTTTAGTTGCTAATTTTTTTATAGATGTTGTCTTATTACCTTTGCTTTGTAATGTTTTTTTCTCGTAATAACTTGTATAGAACCCAAAAATATCTTTTTTTTTAATAGGTAAAGATTTTATATCTATTCATTTTGAACCATATTCTGAGTGATTTGGGAGAGATTTTATAAAATGTATACAAAGTTCAAGTTTGCAATCGATTTCTGTCTTCTTGCTTACTTCTCCTGTTCTAAGAAGCATTTTCTTTAGTTTGTCTTTTCCTTCCTCGGATCCAAAATGTTTCTTGACAGGACTTTTCCCTGCCATCATTTCATGGTATGTTGTAAACCGGTTTTTCATAAAATATTTCTTTGTGCTCTTCTGTGGAGATGCACTTGATTGGCCACTTCCTGCTTCCTGTTTGGAGTCTGCTGGGTCATCCTGTCGTGTTTAGTTATCTGTAACCGGATGTTTTAGGTTTTCTGTAACCTCGACAATCTCTTCACCTTCAATCAACACCTCAGCTTCCGTTCCCTGCCAATCATTAGGTCATTCTCAAAGTAAGCCAGCTTCCTGTTGTTAAACTGAAAAGATAAAATACAAGGTTTGTCCTGTAATTTTGTCATTGTACTATCCCAGAATTGAAAACAAGAATCCTGGTCATGCCAGGAAACCAGGTTTTTTTAACACATCCACATAAACTACCTACACAGGTTTCAGCAAACCACCCTAATGTGACTCCACTGAGGTCTGGTCGTGTAATTCACATAAAAAGAATTTTTTGGAAACCTTAATTTTCTTGTTACCAACATATATTGTGTATAAAAACTTATTTTGAGGTACCTTAATAATAAATTATGTCCTCTGTCCATTTGGAACTCTGTTTAAAATGGGATGTATCTGCTGAACATGGAAAAGCGTTACAAAGGCTTTTCTGACATCAACATATAAAATACAAGTTTTAAATTAATTGCCAAACAATAAAAGACTAATAGAAGACATATTAAGGTACTACAAGATAGATTGCTATGCCCTACACACTTTGACAACAAGAAAAACAGGTTTTTTGAAAACATTCCTTTTAAGTGTGGTAGACAACCAGACCTTAGTGGAGTCCCTTATACTTATGAGCAGAATCTATTTTTTATATTTAGCAAAGGTATCCTTGACTTGATTTGCCCCAAATCAAATCACAATCTGTGTTTACTCATAATTTCAGCAAAGTTCCTTAAGTTTAATTGAGATTATTATTTAAATTAGTGGAATTTGTTTTTTCTAATTTTAGAACAAGACATGCAAGTGCGTCCGTGAATGAAAAGATGCAATTAAAACATTCATTGACATATTAACCGCATGTAAAATATAGTGTAATATAGCACGCATGTGCTATTGTAACTCAATAAATAGATGTAACGCATAAAATGTACTGTGGCGATTTGTTACATAAACTTAAGGTAAAATGCTATATACATATTTTATACAATATAACAACACTTTAATTAACTCAAGTTCTACATTAAAAGTATTTTAAGAATGTTAAGCGTTCACGTTTCCAATTTACCTGCCTTTATTGTATCCTATTTTGCGTGCACTGGCTTGATAGCTATATAGTTAAATTAACCTCAATTTTTTTTCTCAGGCAGTGTAACGCGTTCTTTCCATAAATACATTTGCGTTTTTGTGTTTTTCGTCTGCAACATTCACCTAAAAGTTTGCACTCCTCAGTGTCATATATCCATTATGCTCTGGGGATAGAATTACTTCAAAACAGGACAATTTTACTAAAACTCAACTATTACGCCTTTCGTAAATAGCTGTCGTATGAATTGGCTTGGCTACAAAAACACATATTTTTTAACTTAGTGAGAAAAGAAGAATCCGGTTGAATCGCTCTCGGGACAATCGTATCCCTCGGGATTATTGTAGGGTTCGGTTTAAAGGCATCAAACCCAACTAAAATAGATATTTTGTTTCATTTTGGTCGCACCACTTTTAATTTGCCGGCGACATCCTTGAACTGCGCCAAAGATTTAGAATCAACTTAACATATTTAGCATGCAATTAATCATGATTAATCGAAAAATAAATATACAAGTCGTCTACATACAATCTACAATACAGACAACGTCCCTGTACCTTTCCCCTCCATGCACGCAAGGTGTCTGGCGGAAGGTGCTCGAGCCCTTCACCACATGACCTTCATGGAACACTAGATCCTCTGTACACACGATGGCGGCATCATTATATAGTTCAGTGTCAAGTATCTGGAATACTTTACAGAGTCAGCCATTGTGGCCTTCTAGAACTGTAGACACGTGCAGTAAGGTGTCTGTGATACTTTCTAGAGTATTAACATGTATAAAGGTTTCATAGAAATAATTACATGTGTGGTTTATTTAAGACATGTTTTATTTTGAAGATACAGTCTGTTAAAGGGACTCCACTGAGGTCTGGTCGTGTAACATACTTAAAAAGATTTTATTTCGAAAACCTGTTTTTTCTTGCTGTCGGCGTAGGTATGGCATATCAAATCTATTTTGTGGTACCTAAATATTCTTTTATCGATTGGCAATTAATTTTAAACTTGTATTATATCTGTTTATCTCGGAAAGCGTTAGTAACGCTTTTCCCTGTTCAACAGGTATATTTCTAGTTTTAAACCGAGTTGCCAAATCGATAGAGAACATGTATACATGTATTTAGGTAGTTAACTACCACAAAATAAGTGTGATATACTAAATACGTCGGTAATTTTTTCAGAAAGATGTTCTTATTAATAAATTATAAAGATGTAGAAAATGGCTACATTATTAGATTTAAATGACTAAGAGACAGGTAAATACACACGTAATGTACTGACGTAATGGGTTTACCAGTTCATTACCACTTCCTTTTTAACTGTTTTGTACTTTCTATTTGTGCTTTCGAAAATTACTTTGTAAAATATACTAAAATGACAAAATTGTGCCACCTGAAACATGTCATTCACTGATTTAACATGTTAACAAATACAATCCTGGTAATTAAATTCAGGGCTACCATATAAATGAAGAACCTTCATGAATCTTCAATGATTCATATTATTATCAAATGCTCACAGCAGAAAACCTAAAACAACCTAGTTTAATGTCTCTTGAACACACTTAAAACATTATAAACTACCTGCAATACTTTTAGCTATACACTATTAAACAGAAAGCTTTGAGTCTAGAATAGTTTATTGAAACCACAACAACAACAAAAAGTCTAATGACAGTGCGGCTTTTCTATATTATAACTTAAATGTTAGTTCCTGGTAATTAACCATTCATTCAATACATAGCAGAACTCTTACATTGAGCATATTACTATATTTTTATGCAGCATATTATTAACTTTTACTATATTGTTATTTCTCATTAAATAACAATTGTCAAGTTTGTGTGTCTGGTATACATGCATTGATATCAGTCCTGAAGAATATCAAAGAATGTATGCTTACATTGTAGATAGGGAATTTAAAACATATACATGTATATTCCTGTTATCATTAACAATTGATTAGAAAACTTGTATTCACAACACATACATGTATCTATTATCTGTTTTCAAGGTATTAACACATACACCTTAAACTTAGAACAATACTGAATTCTATTTTACTGTCAGAAAATGGACAGAGATCTCTTGTAACATGAATAATGATATATCACTATATGTCAAAACAAGTGCGAAGCTTCTACTTATATGGGAAATATTTTACAGGATATAGTTAGCCAAGCTTTGACAAAAAGGGCATGCAAGCAATACAAATAGGAAACAAAATACACTTACCATTTTCTGTGCACGAATGTTATCAAAATCAACATACCACATTAATATAATGCTTGGTATAAAATATTTAATGAAGTAATTATAATGTACATAATTGACAATTAATTTAAAATGTGCAATAAAGTACAATAGTACAACAATTCATTCCTTTCACATAAAGATCAATACGATATGAGTGAAATAATTACTAAACATTGCACGAATATTCACAATTTTATTAAGATCAATTTGTTTATGAAGAACAAAACGTCATCCAAACATTATATTACATGTATGTACTTCTTGACCTTGTGACTATAGAACATCAATACCATAGCTCATCAAGTTTCCAATCAAATGTTCATCATGTCTGTTCGTTAACATTCCCTTTCAAATGATCATCTTGACTTCTAATTCTTTCCCATTTAAGTTTCTTCATGAGTTTTATCAACTTTCCCATTTAAATGACCATTATATCTATTCAAAAATATATCCTTTCAAATGACAATAAGCACTTTTCATCAACTTTTCAATTTAAACGACCTCCATGATCGTCAATCTATCTACAACTTGTTCACAGTTTTGTCCAGTGTCAACATGATTTGTCCAAACAACAAATTCAATCATGTAAATAACTGTTTTCTTGTATTTCATTATTTTTTGTCCTAACGAATGTACCTTTCTCTACTTCTTTAAACACCGTTTGCATTATTTTAGTTCCGACTTAACAACAATGTATTTCTCACTCCATGGAATCGACTGCCTTTTTTTGCCTACTTTCTTCATTTTCCTCAGACTGTTTTTCAGCGACCAGTCCAGTGTGGACAATACAGAGACCAGCCACCTGGTCTTCTAGACTGGTTGTCACTCAAGACTGGTTGCCTAAACTGCTAGCAACGTCAGACTGGTTCTCAAGAGTAGTTTTATCATCTGCAGGTCTTGTTTCTATCTCCGGCACATTCTCAACCAAACTTGACTGATTTTTCAGACTGGTTGCTAGATCAGACTGGTTCTCAAGCACAGTAGACTGGTCGGGGTTGTTCACATCAGGTCCACCAGCCTCCAGACTGGTTGCCATGTCCGACTGGTTTTCATTGCCTTGCATCATGAGTTTCTCAAAGGCCTCTGACATGTCAGCTGGGCGCTTAATCAAGGCCTGGAAAGAAACATATATATGCAACAACATATTCTTTCCGAACAAGCCAGTAAATACATGCGGTCTATTTCAAATCCTTTATTAACATGTGTTCCAAGGATATTAATAAAACATTCAAGTGTTCAACATTAAAACCAACCGAAAGTAAAACTCAAACTTAACAGTGGGCAAAACAATGCTTTTACAAGCGCATTGTGTCCAACTTCATTGGGTGCATAGTTATTTCAACAAGGGTCCTCCATCTAAAGCTACCCACCGTGATCAGTAACGGAGCGTCTCCCGCCTGCAGCGTGGCGTCAACCAGGGAGAACATGGTCACTTCCTGTCTCACGTCTGGTTCCCCGTCCATGCCCTCCCACACCAGCACCAGCCCCGGAACCTTCCGGTCACGACGGAATATCACTTCCTTCAATGGCAGTTTCTGTGGACAAGATATATCATTGTAAAGTCAGCTTTAGTTGCTAGTATAGCTTAGTATTTTAAACATTCCAGATATCAAACTTATGCTTATTTCTTTAGGTCTACCTATAGATCTACCAATATTATTTAGCAATACTTCTGTATTGCTAAATAATATAAAGAATACACGTCATGTACAAAATTAGGATCAAACTCGTAGCTTACAGAGTTATGTTTTCATTTGCACCAAGACAACTAAACAAAAAGGTATATGAGGGATTGTCTCAAAAAGAGGGAACATTGGGCCCTTGTACAAAATGTAGGGGAAAGTAGAAAATGTGGGAAAGGTAGGTTCCTGCAAACAGCATTAGTCTTTATACAAAGAGTACATACATCACAGTAGACCCGTTTGGTGACACCCAGCCTCAGTATGAAGACATCGAAGGCCTTCTCCATCACGTTCATCACCATGCCTTTCTCCTCCAGGGGACCGGCCGTCTGTAACACAGAACACCGTGACGTCTGCTTTGTTGTTCTGAGATAAATCTTATAAGTACCTTGCTTCCACAAACAAATATTTTGGTAAAAGTGCATACCTCAGAATAACAAGTACAAGAAGTGAGTATAATTACTTGAATATTTGGCAAATGCCCTGCTATACCTAAACGAAAGTAGAAAATACAAAACAGGGTATACTTACTACAAGGAACAAGCAAATTCATCTAATTCATATCCCTCGTTGAAAAGGTTTTGTTGATAGATGGGAGGTGAAAAAAACTGCTTTAAATTATGTATGTCATTAAATTGCAACTTACAGAAGACCATATTTCAAGTATAAAAACCTAAGGGCAATAACTCTCAAATTAGGAAGTTCGGGTTATGGTTCTTGTGCAATACACAGGTTTTATCTATCTATAAGTTTCATGATGATACCTTTTTGTTGTCACTGAGATATGTTCCACACAAAATGTAAGTATGAAATCAAAACATAGGGTAATAACTCTAAAATTAGAAAGTGGAGGGTTATAGTTCTTGTTCATTACACTTCCACTCATTAAGGTCTATCTATCTATAAAATTTCATGCTGATATCTTTTGTAGTGACCGAGATTTGTTCCACACAAAATTCAAAATGTATGAATAATAACAAAGGGCAATAAGGCAGTGGAGGTTATGGTTCTTGTGCAGTGCACTTCTCATCAATGAGATCTAAAAAACCCTGAAGTTTTATGTTCAAATCTGTAATAGTCTTTGAGATATAGCCCCAACAAGTTTGTGACGGAAGGGTTTGGTCACTTTTCGGCCCAGTTATGTTTTCGGCCGACCCTTTTCGGCACACCCTTTTCGGCCAAGTTTTGATATGAAAAGTGGGCCGAAAAGTGCCAAATTGGGGGTAATTAAAAGGTGCTAAAGTGGCATTTGCGGCCCACTTTTAATATACTGGACTATGACAGCTTGTGTAAGGGTGTTAAAGTTGTCAAAGAGTGATTGTTACACATTAAGAGGTGTTTGTCGGCATTTGATGTTTATATGATGTATTGATTAAAGGCTGCGCGCTGTTAATTATAGAACAGTTTGTTTAACTTGTGATTTTTTATGAAAACAATACTTTGATGTTTGCTATACAATTGTATAAATAAAAATGAGTAATAAAGATGAGTATAAAACCCAAAAGATTCTGTTCATTGTTTAAACCTTTTCTTTGTATTCTTGAGTCTGTACGTAAACTGCCTTTTTCTGTGTTTATTAAATTGTCATTTTGTTTTTCTGAAACTCTGCTTACTGGTTTAACCACTTGGACAGCATGCAGTTGACTGCGACCGTCAGTGTGGTACAGGTATGTTAATTAATACTTAAATTATCTACGAATTGTAAAGTTAAAAAAAAACGTTGTAATTGTATTGAGGATGAAGTTCATGTACTGTTATATTATAATTTGTATGCTGATGTTAGGCAATTCCTATTTGATCTCAGCAATGTTGTAAAATAATTGCATATTCATTTATAAACTATTTTCAGGTCCATTCACGACACACTATCAGAGACTGTCGTCGAACATCGTGGGGTCGAATACAGCATCCTTGAGGGCAGCAGTATCAGAGGCACGAAGCTACTGGTATCCAGTCTGGGATTCTCCTACAGGGTGAAAAGGGCCAACAAATAATCCGTTTATATACTTAGTATATACTTTGTAGTACACGTTTGTCTATTTCTTTAAAGGTAAATAATTTAGTTTAGCCCTTCCTGCCGGCCGCGCACATTGGTAGGACCCTGGCGATGTTAGAGGGGCGATCCTCTACACCAGAGACGCATCACCCCCTTGCTGCGACGGGAGGCTCAGCTGGTGAAGCTTCAGGTTGACAGCGGCGACCTAGACCGGGCACCTTCCTGCGTCGGGCGCGAGGCAGCCCTGAAGAAGAGCTGGGCTGAGTATATGGACGGCACGCTCCAGGCATCAGTGTTTCTGCACAAAGTGAGCAGCCTCTACGCCCCTCGACTCGACAACTGACTGCTCTCCTTAGTGACTCCACACGAAAGTCTATATGCCCTTACTGAACTTATTGTTTTTTTGTTTTTTTTTATATTATTATTATTATTATTGTTATTATTATTATTATTATTATTATTATTATTATTATTATTTTTATTATTATTTTTATTA
>Ga0224511_10002150_pt1 | contig 12946 bp, 4 predicted proteins | sample SF_May12_sed_USG_2_FD_169988 | JGI IMG/M metagenome (GOLD analysis project Ga0224511, IMG submission 169988) | Sediment microbial communities from San Francisco Bay, California, United States - SF_May12_sed_USGS_8_1 | ecosystem: Environmental > Aquatic > Marine > Sediment | place: USA...
TGAATATTTAGTATATGTCCAACAGCAATGCTCGATAGTTCAAATTCTCATTTATATTTATTTATTTGTTTATTTATTTGCCATCGTAAATATAAAAGATAGAATAAAAAAGTTAAATCAACGTATTAAACACCTTGATTGATAATTTTATAACTTATTATTTTACTTTATAATTAAAATATAAATTGAAAAGATGTTCAAAGAAAAACATGTTGCAAACAATGCAGACAGTTTAAGTGTAAAGGCACGATAACAAAATGGCCAGTACAAACACAAACACTTAGAATAGCACGATACACACAGAACAACGAGACGTCACAGACATGCAGAATAAACTATTTTGTTGGTGTTTAGAGGACAAATAAACAAGTAACTCATACAATATTTGATTAACAGACATCACTGTAAAAAGGTGATTTAGTGAGAAATGTATTATGCATAAGAGGAAGAAAATAAACTCAATGTACGGTGCGAAATTGCTTTAAATTTGGTTTTGTCCAATCTTGGGAATCATATCAATAACGCGAACGCAAATGTAGCCACAGTTCTTCATTAATCATTTTAGAAATGGAGCCTTGCATGCTCCCGATTGATAATATTCCATTTCATTCTGGACGAGGCCGGATGACACATACAGGTTTCCGTTATTTTTTCATGGAAAACATCTCTGGAGAATTTCAATTTAAAGGACATGACACCATTCTCGACTAGCTTCTCTCCGCTGTTGACCAATTACCTGAGAGAAACATATTTGTCTTTTTTCATTTGTGTTCAATTATTCTACGAACGCGGCTTTTGTATGTCACGCCGTGTTCATAAAATGTTATGAGAAATAGCAGCTATATTAACTGTTTAAATATTTATGCCGTCATTCGGAGTGCATTGTATACATAATACTGAAATTCGTTTAACATAGCTGCCGATATATACTGTACATTTGAAGTTCTATGTTTTATATCCAGATCTACATGTACCTTAACGGTGTTTCCTTCTAGAACAATATACTGTGTTTAAAAATAAGAAGAATATGATGAAGAATTAGTGTGTTTATTTGATAAAATCACAAAAGCTATTAAGTCGTGTACTAGGATGTCATGTGCAGCGTTATACATGTATTCCTTTTATGGTTCTTCTAGTTTATTGTAAAAATAAATCCGTCGAAAAACCCAAGAGGTATTTTCTTGGTTTTGCTTTTATTTCTTCTATTTAGCAGTTAAATCAGAAAATTTTAATCTTGCTGGACTATTACATAGGGCCGTTACGGTGTTTAAAATGACAATTACGGGATATATCAAATATTTGAATGTTGAAAAAAAGCCTTAACAGTTTGATATAAAAATAAGCTTAATAGTTAAAATTAATCTTGGATTGTTTTATAATGTCCATTGATGGTTTGTTTGTTTGGTTAAACGCCGCTTTCAACAGTATTTATGTTATATCGCGGCGGTCATTCTACTAAACAGAGGTCCAGAGTTCACCAGTACTTGCCCCTAAGGTCAGCAGTAGCACCAAGCACTGACTCTCGAATTACGAGTCCGGTGCGCTAACCACTGAGCTAATTCGGGGCGCCAAAATGTCCATAGCGCGTGTAGTTGTTATTTTAAATGCAGCACATAATTTGTACACAAATAGTCACTTACTAACAGTACAATTTTATTACGCATGCCAAAACGAGATAAAAATTGCACGTAAACTAATTAACAACCTGATGGAATAACGGTTGTTTCTTCATGATGAGAAATGGTTCATGGAAAACGCTCTGTATTTTCTGGCCCTGCACATTCGTAGCATTTTAAACAATTTTAACATGTCATATCACCAATGCTACTTTATGCAACAAGTTATCTGGAGTCGACCAATCATAGCCCGTTTATTACGCAAACTGAGGTCAAGACAAACGAGAAAACCCATTATTCGTTCTGAAACAATCGAAAGTTGGATAGGAACAACAAAGGGAACAAACATTAAACCGTATCAGCAATGTGTATTTCATTTTTACCGAAGGCAAAAACCATACTTGTTAAAAAAGCTTTAAACGTGTTTTTCCTTCAAACGGTCAGATTACTGTGAAACAGGTCACATAAAATGCAAAAGAAAAACCATTTTAATCTGTCACATTCCAATCTTTTGAAAAATTAAAGAGCGCTGTGCATGCACGGGCACTCATAAGATTGATTTCCGTGCATGCGAAACATTCGTTACTGTGGTTCTAACGCCTGTGTATTATTGAGTCAAAACACATACTTCAAATAAGAAATCTGTGATTTAAGAAATTTTCACGAACAAGTAATAACCCAATCTGAAACCATTCACCATTTTCCCCTTAATATCATACAAGTAATATTTAGTATCCCTACAATATAAACGCACATTGAAGATCACGCAAAATTGCATATGCACGAACTTGTACCTGACGAAAAACTTCGTTTGTACAGTATTTTATTAGCGAGCAAAGCAAGTGAGCAACACAATATTGAGTTAGTTGAATTTAAATGTGGCAGACGTGTTTCGTTATCAAAAGTGTACATTTTAATGCCGACCTTGAGGTGCAAGTACCAATCACTAGAATGTTTGCGTTAAGCCTTCCGGACTGAAGCAAACGTTGAAAAGTCAAAAACACCAGCATATCATGCCTACCAAAAAGGGGATTTCGTTCTAATGAAATGCATGGACCTAACTATCGTCTTTCGCGCACATTTCAAATGTGAACAGAACTGACAAAACAGTTGAGTCGAGTTATTTGAGTCTTCAAGTCTCAGGAAACAAAAAATAAAGACGAGAACAATCCGAAATAGGATACTGAAAATTGACACTAGAACCCTCGCATTCCTTCCGGCAATTAATGTCACTCAGCATATACCAGCATGAAGACAGACTCCTATTTCATGCTGTCTACGGACACGTAAGTCGATAGATATAAACCATTAAAACAAAAGCAGCGTATAATTTAGTTTTGTTTTTTAGGTTTTAGGTAATAAGAGACATAAAAGGTATCGTAATTTTTTGTCTGGTAATGGCCAATATCAAATTATGTTTCCTTATCTTACAGACACACAGGCAAACTATTTAGGATACATTCTATACGGATACACGGATACAAGTAACATGATGTATGTGTTGACATGTAAATCAAGTTTCCATGACATTCATTCAATGCGGCTTATCCAGATGGTTAAACTAGTTTGCGAGTGTTACTTCAGCTCATGCATACCGCGTCAATGTCTTTAGCTGTACATACACGTGTTGCGTTCAGATTATTCCGATGTAAAGTCTAGTACAGTCGTATAACAAAAAACGTCGTTCGCCACAAATGTATGACTGTTAATTTATTTTACGCTGTCTTTCGACACTGGTTATAGCATAAACATGTTTAGGGTTTTGCATAATTACCTTAGTTCGAACCCTGTCACAATAAGTGTTTATTGGCCTCATTCTCTTGAAGTGGATAAAGATCTTCTTTCACAATATTAATTTGAATGGCCTCCTCGGAAGAAGTATGGTGGTGCAATAAATTGAAAGCACAGGCTCCTGGAGGAGTTTAATGGCTTATGGCCTGGTGAAATTGCTCTAATGAAGTTCTCTTGGTGCTCATTTGGCAAATTCTCAGGAACGCGTTGGGCATAATAATTCATAATCATGTCCGATATTGCAGGATTGTAAGAGGAATATTAAATCTTGTTACGAAAACCTCAATGCCAGAACATATTTATGACGATACCATAATATTTATGATGTGGTTAGGTTGTTAAAAATTGCATAAACAATAGTAATAATAGTTTTCTTACGTCAATGCACAGAAGGTCAAATTATTATTTATGTTTTGTCATCGGATATATAGGAGTAAGACATTTATAAAAAAAACGTATTTAACACCAATTAAGGTCATTTGAATTGCTCTAGTCTTTAAGTTGCTTCTCGCGATTATATCAAATTAAAGATTTTTCAGATTTATATTTGTATTTACTAAACGCAAAAGATGCTACTTTGGCATTTACTTTTCATAAGTCTTTAGACAAATACTGTACATTTATTATACTTGATCATTATTTCAAAAAATTCTACCAGGTGACAAACGCAGTAGATTTTTATCAATGATTTTTATTGGATTGAGTCCTTAGCGAACAGCGATAAAAGGCTATGTCATAACTTATTTATAAACCTAAAATGCCACTTATATTTGTTGGTAAATGTGTCGCATTTTGGTAACGAGCTCGCTGCGCGTTTTCATGTATTTTGCTTTTAAAATGAATGATTATGAAACATGACACTGATTTGACTTTTAGCGAGGATGCCGAAGCGTTATGAAACAATTACCTATTTTTTATTAATTATAATACATAACTGTGTATTATTTGAGATTAATCTTTTCAATGTCTAACTTGTCCCTGGTACACGACGTACGATGAAAATAAATATGTATATATTATTTACAAAATTATGGTGTGCATCAAGCACTTTAAAAGTTGTAAAAATATATTTTCTAAAACCATTACAGGAAATAATATTGAGGACAATGAAAATCATATATTTGCAAATTAGACCCCAGTCACAACATTTTATTCATTGGTAGTTATTTTCAGTCATGTTTACCGATTGGAAAACTAAAACGGATAAATACCATTGATAATTTAATTGTTTTTTTTTTATACATACTTCATATGTTGTTTTGTTTTCAAACTCAAGTATGACAAACGACTTGAGCATGCTGTAGTGGTTTTATAAAACATCTGAAGTTCAAATGTTAAACAAGATGCGCAATCACGCAAAACTCTCAATTTCAAAATGCGTGTCCTGTTTTCTAAAGGGGGATTGTGTAGTGATGTATGACAGTAATGTGACTGGCTGTGGTTAACTGCATTACAAACAAATCAAATAATTGTATTTAATATGTTGCGAAATTCGTGTCAATGTTCAATACAACCATCCTTAAACGTTCATATAAAACCAGCAAGAAAGCGTCAACCGCATTACTCTATCTGTATAGGCATATTAGAAGGTAAAACATTTTTCATTAATTTTCAACTATTATTTTACAATTGCTTTTCTTTTTATAAAATAGTGTATCTTATAGTAATATAGAAGAAGAAATTAGATCTAATACTTATTGTGTTAAACACATATTGAGAGCTTGGTGCAAAACGATTGTAACAACATTATTTTACATAACAAGTTACAATGGTAATAGCTCCTCGACGTATAAAACTACTTATCGTAAAAGAACGCACTTTATATCGATGTAAAGAAAACGTTACTGCGCATATGGTAGGCTGAGATGTGTATTCTTTAAATATATTTTTAACAAATTAATGCACTTACCGGGAGGTTTTGGACGACATTACGCGTGTTTATTTTTTAAAGCCAGGTGACCCCCTCCCCTGTGATAAACATCTTATTAAGGATTAAATCTAGCAATGATAATAAGATGCGACCTGAGACTAAACTGTGGTATTTTAAGTGTAGAAGTTATAGTAGAAACGCTGTGTATAACACAGTTTGTATTTTAAATGTCAGATATATCACCAGTCTCGTTCTGTATAACCATACCTCTAAATGTATTCCAAATTTCAGATGACGGTTTAATTACAAATGTCAAATATAAGGGAACTACGCTACATGTACAATGTACCTAAATACCGTTTATAGATAATGTTTTTGTTGGAGTATACCCCTTACCTATAAACTGCGATCTGAAAAAATACCAGTACATAAAAAACTGCTACAATGTATGTCACTGTATACAACTTTTAATTGTTTGTATTTACCTTATGTGTTTTAATTAAAAAGTAAGTACTTTAAAAATAAAGGTAAACGGTCTATTGAAATTAATGGTAAGAGATGAAAGAAAACCAATATGTTTATTATAATTAAAATGACTAAATTATTTCAAATCATGGTTAAATAGATTTATTTTTAAACAGTGTCTATTATTTTGTACTTTATTTGTACATGATGTTATGTAAATAGTGAAATTTTAATATTTTAATACTATAATATGAAGAATAAATGCTGCTCAACTTTATTTGTATTAGCTTGGAAATAATGCCAAGGACAACATAAAACCCCACGGCTCATATTTTAATTCAACAAAAATAAGTCGGATATGAATAATAAATGTTAAGTCGTATGAGGAACGTGTTTGTTTTCACCGTCGGCAATATGGTTCACGTTTTCTTGTACAAATGCTTTTAAACATGAAATATGTTGTTCTGTAATAGGGCACAACAATGCGATCGAGATCATTTTGCGTCTGAAAAAAATTATTATTAAAGAAATTAATCACCACTTCGCGTGCACAGACACTCGACAATGTTGAAGTGTGTACATACTGAACATTAGAAATCAGTGATTTAGGTTAATGATCACTGAATTAAAAAAGATTTAAACGAGAAATCAAATCTATTCAATACACTACGGTTTTCTGCAAGGATTTCTAGTTGAGCATTTGAACACTTTGGAATAAAGGTACTATGGCACTACCATGTTTGATTTCATAAATATAACCATTATGCCATTATACAACCATTATTATAGTGATCGAGGGAGATACTTTTCAATACGCAATGACAATATATTAATTCATCATACTTACTCGTACATTAAACTGATGAAAGGGAAAGCCCTCAGGAAGCATAGCCTGCACAAGAAAACAGCAGCCTCGGTTTTATTAAAGCCGTTCATCAGTAGTAATGAATGATGCCACACCACTGACGCCCCTAGTGCATGAGCGGAACTCCATTTTCAAAACATACATGTACACTCCATGATCCCTGAGGACCAGAAAGGACTAGTTCCAGGCTAGTGTGTGTATTGAAATAACACCGTCCATAAACGTTTAAATGTATCTAATAATTGGTCAAATGAAGCAAGCAAAAACGTATGATACCAAAACATACCCAACTATCACAGTTGAGTAATGTTGGTATCAACAGGCTTTTAAAAATGTGTCATATAATGGTGATCGTAACTTTACTGTCCATTATATCTTGTCTAATTAAAAGTTGTCAAATAACACCTATTTACGACAAAGCTTTACGCTTTTAATATTTATACAAAATTCAGATGTATCATATTTTGTTCAATAATTCAAATGGAGATCCTAACATTCAAAGTTCTGCGTTGTTTACAATGCTTACAAGGCAGTGTGCAGGTAATGTCTTTGCCATCATTTGCACTTTTCATTAACAGTTAAATTTGGGTGAAAAAATAAGAACACGGGATTCATTTGAAAACAAAAACGTTTCAGGAAATATGCCAATTATAAGTCTCCTTACATTGATAAAAAAGGAATTATACGTTTATGCTTTTCTTGATAAAACGGAAAATTTCGAACATTAAGCTGGAATAAAGTAGCAAAATACTATGTATTTCACGCTTAGACCATTCATCTCTAGTCTAAGCGCCTGTGATAATTGAATAGAACAGTTAATTCATGTTATTTAAGTCTTCCAGTCGTATACACTAAACATTAGCGACGAAAACAATCTGAAATAGGATATTGAAATCAGAGTCCTGGCATTCCGGCTATTAATGTCACTCAGGATACACGAGCTATAAGACAGACTCCTATCTCACACTGTCTACAGACACAGTATTCGATAAATGTTAAACCAGTCAAACAGAAAACAACCTAAAACCCAGTATTTATTAAAGCGTTTTGCATAGATACTTCAGTTTGAACCCTCTCACAACTTGTCCACAAACATTGTTAAAGCTGTCTTTTGACACTTCACTGGAAATAAGAACAAACAGAGGTTTTAGAAACCTATAATTCAAATATGTTCACATATGACAAGCCCATTATGGCCTTTCGTGATAGCCATTAACTTAACGCGTAGTTGAGTGGCCTCTTTCTCTAGAAATGGATATAGATATTCGCTTAACATATCTATTTGCAATTGCTTCCTCGGAGGATGCGCGCTATATTGAAAGCATTGGCTCTTAGATGAGTTTACATGGCTTTGGCCTAGTATAATTGCACTTACACAATTTTCTAGGTGCTCAATTGGCAAATTATTAGCATCGCGTTGGACGTAATTATTCATAACAAAATAATGTAAGGGGAACATGAAAATTCAATCTAGTCGTCAAGACAATCCCAACGCTAGAAATTATTAATGTCGATAAACCAAAAGTCTTCTACCATATGATATGGTAAGGTTGTTAAACTATTTGCATAAACACAATCATTTGAATACTTGGTAGATCTAATTCTTATTTATTATTTGTCAGCGAACATATAATCTTGAGTAAAACTACAAACATGTAATTAATACAGCGTTAGTTTAACAGACCAATTGATTTCCGACCATCAACACGTTTTGTACGGGCGTATACAAATGCAGTTGGTGTTGTGCACATATACATTTTCCCCTTGCCAAAGTGAGGATTCTGTATTTGCTTGTCATGATAAATTTTAATTGTTCGATCCCGACAGTATATGTTTTAATCTTATTTGCGAAAACATGTCAAATGCAAAGCGAGTGCGCGAAAAACAGTGAGGTACATTTGTCAATTATGTCATGTTCTCATTGTGGCAATATCATCTTTTTATGTAATAACATCTGTGCAGATAGGTCTACGAAATAACATAATTATGGCGTCTTGCGTACCGGCCAATTGCGTACTACGCACTACCCTCCCCGCGCGAATACTTCGTAGCAAAAGGGGGATTCACACTATGTGCTTGTTAAAGGGTCAACAAAATACCGTGTAAAGTAAGCAATCTTAAAATAAAGAAGTACTAAAAAAGGGGCTGTTGTTAACATTTATATTTCTCAGTGCAGTCTGTAGGGGGTAACTATGTAAAGTCAAACACATGATTTTAAATGGCTTATTAAAAGCTTAGGAGAAGAACTCCGTTTATTCTTACTTTTATTAAAGTTGTTGATGAAATCCAGTTCAAATAAAACGAGATAAAATAGGATAGAATTTACCATTATTGCAAACAATATTACCGGTAATGTTAAGATTTCATTGGTTACAGTAATGAGCATTCTTTAACTCGTGTCATTGGAATAAAACATTATATTTGTACAAAAAAGTTCCGTAAAAATGTGCAATTCTACTTTCAGTTTGAATTCGGGTCATATAGACTTGTTTTCCACTAGATCTCGCTATATATCTGTTGCAGTGAAATATTTTCATATTTGTGGAAAATCAGTACGTGTTATCTTTTCAGTTCAAAAATGGTAGCAAACAAAGTGTTAACGCTGGTTCTGATACGGGACGCCAGTCGAGTGCTGCTTGGCATGAAGAAGCGAGGATTTGGTGAAGGTCGTTGGACCGCATATGGCGGGGAGGTGCAACCAGCGGAAACAATCATGCAAGGAGCTAAGCGGTAACATTTTTGTAAAACCGATTTGTTAGTTATAATAATACGGCGTTAACTACATGTAGATTTAACCAAGCTTACAGTTTTTCTATAGAGATCTAATAAGCTACTGCAATTGTATCAAGCAACAGTTGATCGTAAATGTATTTTAACAGAGTGTAGCTGTAACGTTGTGCATTTGAAATAAAATCTTGCATAGCAACTTTTATCCACGTGCAGTGAGCTAGAAAAGGAGAGTGGTTTACGTGTCACGTGTTTGTCACGTGTTGGGCACCTGATGTGTGAATTCGTTGGCGAGCCACAGAAGCTAGAGGTGCACGTGTTCACGAGTTCACAGTTCACGGGAGAGCTCGTGGAAACTGATGGTAAGTCGTAAATCTCTTCATATCCTGCCAAAGTCTTTAAAAATCTAGACTACGTATGTCCTCACACAATTTGAGGATACAGCCTGGTGGATACATTAAATTAAATGATAATAGGCCTAGAAATGAACGATATTGCCTGGTTTGTAACGCACATGCAGTGAAGATGAATACCACTTTATTTGTATCTGGCCTTCTTATTCAAATTTTAGAAAACAATTCATTGATAAGAAATATTGTTACACCATGAGTTTATAAATACTTGCAATTGTTAACAACTGTAAATAAACAAGAATGATTAAAAATATCACTTTATGTTAAATATGCATTGCTTATTCGTTCCAATATCACTTACTCTGAACGATAATTAAGTTCATCTCTATTTTGTACTATTTTGTAATAAGTAAATTTGACTACAAACACTTTTATTGTTAATCACGTTGACAGTATATAAATGTATATGACTATACATGTATGTAGATGATTACTTTGTACACATCTTAACAAATTATTTGTCTGTCTGTCGTAAAAAGGTTTAGCTCTAAAAGAGTCTAGTCAACATTCAAATTGTAGCATGTATTGGCAGGTCAATCCACGGCCCCACAAAATAATACATATTCTATATTTCAGTTCTCATGTGCTAAAATTGGAAAATAAAAAATAAGAATATAGAGAATGAGTTCTAAGCTTAAGTTTGATACTTGAAAACAAATATCAGCGTACAAAAAATTGACATTATACCTATCGCTTTCGCGGTCTTAATGATTGCTATTTGTAATGATGTACGTTTGTAAGGAATGTGTTATTCTTAAAATAATTCATAAAAGAAACACAATACTCTCATTACAAGCACATTCTGTTATTCTTCTGCAACATTTTAACTTCGAGTTCGTTTAATCTAGGAAATCATATCAATAACCACACACAATTATAACAAAGTGTATTGATTATTCATTTTCAGACATGAGGCCATGCTGGTTCCCGATTGACAATGTTCCGTTCGATGCCATGTGGCCGGATGATAAATACTGGTTCCCGTTATTTCTTCAAGGCAAACTATTCTCTGGGGAATTTCAGTTTAAAGGAAATGACACTATTCTCGACTACGAACTCTCCCAAGTTGAGCAATTACCTGAGTGAAACACATTCTGTGTCATTTGTGCCCAATTACTCTACGAACGAGGCTTCTTAATGTCACCGAGTGTCATATATGGACCAGAAAAGGTATTAATTGTTCACGCCTGCATGTCATCATTCCAAGTACAATCTACTGTGAACATCGACTTATAGAGGAAAAATAAAAATCATGTATTGACATGCTTTAGGCAATTTCTAGTGCCTACAAAAATGTTGTTATTTTAAAAGCAGAACAGAATAAGTACCGGTACACGAGAACGTATGTTCGTACAGTGTAAGAATGTAATAATGTATACATATGCGAAGACAAATTGCACGTAAAAACATAAAATGGTACAATCATAGTTTTAGCACAGTTTTTAATTCATGTCATATCACCAATGTTATATCAACAAGCTGTACGTATTATTCCTTTACTCTGCAAACTGCCAGTGCCATGACGTAAGTCAAATGTGGGGAATGCATGCTACCTAAGCAAAGTTTCTAGCGAAAGTGTACTTCATTTGGCGGCAGTTATACCCATGACTATTGGTTTTCCAGGCTTATATAGGTTATAAATTATGTATTTGTAAATAACTAATGCTACATGGTTTGTGATACGTTACGCCTTTGCTACTTAATTATATTGTCTGTAGTGCTGTGTTTCAAAAACAAATAACGCACACACATTGAGAAATGAGGTAATAACCACCCATCTTCCTCCAATATATACCCCTTTCATAAAAAGGATAAAGTTATCATGTAGCATTTAGTTCGTTTGTGAGTTCCATGCCATGACTAACATGGAGGCCAAAGCTCGTCAGTCTGCTTACCTCTCCCGAGTGTCTAGATTTGGTAGAACTACCCTCTATTAAACTGATGAAAGGGAAAGTCTATACCTCACTTGTAAGTGACTGACTGATTATGAACATAATTAAGATTTTAGGGACAACTGAACATAAGACTTAACACAATGACAAGTATTAATCTTCACAGACACAAACTGCCTCTGCCGATTTTGCTTGAAACCACGGCCTAAATATATTCAGTTCAGTGCCCAATCAAATGAGCTATTAAGGTTCCTAATAATAACTTCTTACGTAAGGAGGAATGATCCAATACCTTGACACGCCAATTATAATATTAATATGATAACTTGCTAGGCAATGACTCGAACCTCAGCCCGACATACGGACAGAAAGACAAACCGACAGACAGACAGAATGATTACTTTAGAGCGCCAAATTTGCTAAACATCGATTTTTAGTAAAACTTAACTCTAAGTTATCCACCAAACCAACCTGTTGTTTTTCAAATCCTGTACACATTGACAATCGTCATCTGTGTTTGCCTCTATAATACCTTTTTTTGGCTGTGAAAAATAAAAATAATACAAGGTTTGTATTAATGTTGTTTAAGCTGCATGGTGTCAGATTCTCATGTTTAGAAGCAAAGAAAGCATTCCTATAACTTATGGAAAGAAATGTGATGATCGTAAAAAGAAATTTGAAATTGAGTCTGTAAAACATAGTCTGCTATTGAAATTTTAATGTCATTAATGCCTTGCGTGTAAGCATTATTAGTTTTTTTATATCAAATAATAGTTTTTAGAAGTAAGATGTAAGAAAGCTATTGCTTGAAGGTAATTTCCTTATGTCTGTAGCTTTAGTTAATATGTACTTAAAATGTGGAACAAATCCCAAATCAATACCTTATGTATAAAACAAATAATTCAAAAGAAAATGTAGTAGAAAGTCTTTCTTAAAAAATGGGTGTATCTTATGATTTGTATAGAAGAACAAACTACAGAAATATAAATTTCAGCCGAAACCATACTTTAAACAAATGCTAGTTTTTGTTGCTTGATAAGTGATGGTTTGTTTTCTTCTTTCTTCATTTTCCTAATAATTATTTGCTTTTGTCTGGTAAGTGTCAAACAAAGTACCGCGATTGTGCTCATAAACTTGTGTCATGCAGTCTGTTTTGTTGAGGGAGTTGTCAGTTGAAAAACAATTATTATATAAAACAGTTTTTGTTTGTGAAAACATTACGGAAATTGATTTTGACGAAGTGTATATGGCTTTTTATAGAAATTATACAGCTGAATACAAAGCATTATCATTACAAAATCACTATA
>Ga0224511_10002151_pt1 | contig 12946 bp, 6 predicted proteins | sample SF_May12_sed_USG_2_FD_169988 | JGI IMG/M metagenome (GOLD analysis project Ga0224511, IMG submission 169988) | Sediment microbial communities from San Francisco Bay, California, United States - SF_May12_sed_USGS_8_1 | ecosystem: Environmental > Aquatic > Marine > Sediment | place: USA...
CGACCATCGCCATCGCACCATCGACTATCGACCATCGACCATCGCCATCGCACCATCGACCATCGCCATCGCACCATCGACCATCGACCTTAGACAAACCACGATGGCCCTAACGGCATTCCGTACAAAGCTTTGACCTTAAAATGTTACATTGACATTGAACAGGTGCGGCTGGCACTTGCGTTCTACACATCGTCTCAATGAGGTTAACTTTTGGCCAGATTATCATAAAAAACCTTCAAGGGGCTTAGGACACGCATTTCAATGAAGTTATGACTTTAAAGTGTGACCTCGAACTTGAGCCGGCACAGCGGGCCACCCAGTTCTGCACATCGTCTTGATGACCTGAACATTTGACCCATGTTTTATGTTAATATTTCAAGGGGTAAGAGATATGGAGCGGACACATTATTTGAGGCTCAAACCTTTGACCTTTAAGTGTGACTTTGACTTTTGGCTGACATGGCCAGTACACGGGTTCCACACATTTGTTTGATGAGATGAACATTTGACCCAAGTGTCATGAAAATCATTTCAGGGGTATAGGAGATGTGGTGCTGACAAGGAATTAAAATATATTTCCTTTGTTCTGAAAGTGTTACCTTAACCTTGAGTTGGCCCATATGGCTCATGGGATTACGCGCGTTGTAATGAAATTAGCATTAATTTCAAGTTCCAAAAACACCATGAAAAAGGGGTATAGGAGATATGAAGTAGACAAAAATTGTTACGGACGGACAGAAGGACGGGCACTTAGATAAAACTGACAACGCTTGGGGCATAATTTGAGTAAACTTTGTAGAAAACCACTAGATGATGTTACATGCCAAATATCAAAGCTCTATGCAATGTTGTCACATTCTTTGAAGAATTTTCACGAAACATGAGTCAAATGATAAGTTTACTGAGACAATATACGGAAGACGTAAGTAATCCATTTTGGCCTTGGTCAAGGTAACACTTGAAGGACAAGCGTTTGTGTCAGTGTTTCTTTTCCTCTTCATATCTCCAACAATCTTTGGAGGTTATCATAAAACATGGTTCATTGAGGTTCACTGAGACGATGTGCATAATTTAATACAAAATTCAGCCATTTGGGCGCAAGATCAAGGTCACGCATTAAGGTCAACGGTTTGAGTTTCGTGTCCGCTCTATATCTGCCACAGTCTTTGAAGGATTTTTACGAAACTTGGCTCAAATGTGCTGTTCACTGAGACGAGATCACATTTGAAGGTGAAATGTTTGAGCCCGCATTTCGTTTCCACTATACATATCCCTCCTTCCTCAAAGGATTTTAATGAAACTTGGCTCATATATTTGGCTGACTGAGACAACGTGAAAAGGCATGAGTCAGCCATTTTGGACCAAGGTAACTTCTGAGCTTTGGGAAGTGTAACCAACTTGAACATAAATCTGCTAACTGTGGATGTGTGCAGGTAGTCCATAAGCCAAGGCATGAACTTAGATAAGTTCTTAATCCTTATAGAAAATAATTAGGTCATCGTGGTTTTCTTCTACTGCAATGCTTATTCTCTTTTGGATATTTTAGTTTCTTATTCAGATGACTTGATTTATTCTTGGAAGTTTATTAATCTTAATTTCATAAAGGATGTTTTGTTAACAATTTTGAGAGAACAATACTTTTCTTTGTGAATAAAAGGACTTCTCGTTTATACCCGTCCGGTATATCAACAACGTACATTGAGTAACACTTTAGTACGATAACATGAAAGTGTCATTTTATTGATTTTATTGTCTGTATGCAAGATATAAAGCAGTGGTCAGACTGGCAAATCCATGATGGACACATTGGCCTTGGTTTTTACATCACTATATACATGTAGTTGTATTTTTTAGGTTCTCTGTAATCATGGAGTGTAAGTTGTTTACTTTTGGAAAATAGAATTCCACTAATGCACTAGGGGGCGAAGTTTACGCGTCGCTTGATTATTATTGACTATTACAACATGAAAGGCATACATCTTCATTAAAATATTACTGACCGATTATCGGACTAGATGATGGTGGTAGATATTTACAAACCAGGTCCACCAATACGCCTTTTTGGACGGGCTGTAGATAGGAGCAGTATGTTCCGTAAAAGAATGCGAGTGTGTCGTTACAAGTGGAGAACACGTCTCACATCTATCTCTTCCCGGTAGCCTTGTGGCAATTGTAACGCTGTCTAGGTCAGGGGGTGGACTACTCAAAAGTATGTCACATGTCATTTGTCTTGTCATTTTGTTTACTTTACAAATCATATTGATAATACAGTATATATGTATAGTAATGTAGATAAGTGTAATAGGTGTAATGTTTAGGGAAGACCCCCAATAAATTCAAAACATGCTATTTTGGTAGCTAAACGACCTAGTGACTGATAAATATACACATACTGGGAACATAAAATCCCATTTGCGTGGTACTAGCATCGCGACATAACATTATGCATACATGTATTAGAAAAAGAATAAACATAAATTTATAGCTATTTCATAATTAACCAAATATTTGCAACTTAAATGTCAATGCTATTTTTCGCATGAACATTTTTTAAATTATGCGATGCAATAATTTCTTAATACATTTGTATGACAATGTAATAAGTGACAACTACAACAACAAAATAAACAACAAGTAATCAAACACATAAACAAAACGGCCACAACAACAACAACAACAACAACAACAACAACAACAACAACAACAACAACAACAACAATAACAACAACAACAACAACAACAACAACAAACAACGACATAAAAAGCTAGGCAAATCAATTTATCATATGAGTGAAGTTTAAGCCTTTTTCTGGCACGAAATGTCACTTTTATGAAGCAAACACATTTCTTTGACATGTATTTTTTCATCACAACGTGAATGCTCAATGGAGATATTTTGAAAATGTTTGACCTGTTTACATACAAATTGCACTATCCGCAATACATATACCAACATATTTATCTTAAAATTGATCAATAACATGTGATATGATAACCTTATCTAATTCTCAATTTCAATACAGTGATAATAAACAATCAACTTCTCAAGAAGCTAATCGTTGTTTATCAACATAAGTATAAAAATAAAAATCTGGATTCCCACAATGGTCACATGCCCTATGACGTCGTTTGACACTATTTATGCATTGATAATGTGCGAGAGCCCGACATTTAAACATCAACCACAAGATGTCGATGTTTACGGCGTCCCAACGGCAAGACTGTGGTCGAAGACTTACCACGGTACCACGTATGCGTTAAAGCGGCGTCAACACGTTCACGCGCCATCGTCATTAGATCGTCATTGTGTGCAGGTACGATCATTTTTATTTTTAGCGTCATTGAAAGGGAAACTAAGTGTTTCCTTGGGTTTAATGCATTGCTGCAAATGGGGTTTTGAAAAGTTACATGATAATGTATTGATGATTTGCTTAGTTTATTTATATATATTTAACAGTCAATACTACTGGCCGTGTACCCAAATTACCGAAATATTTTTAAAGATTTTTTTAATTTATTTATTTCTTACGATTTTCTGTGCAATAAAAATTTAACAAAATCAAGGTAAGTTCTTTAACTTTCGATTTCAATTAAAATTGTCATGTTTGTATTGAAATCGCGGTAAATAACAGTGCCCAAAACATGACGACCATTTTCCGAAGTTTTCGTCAAAATCGAGACCATTGTCATCAAAATACGCAGCTAATTGTCTCTTCTTTCTAATTTTCTTCTAAGGTCAAACCCTGGGTCCGCCACTGCAATGTTTGTATCTTTACACCAGCGCATCCTAATGGTTGTTCAGATGGCCCAAACTATAACCAAAACATTTTTCTTCTTTCATTTTCACAGTTTGGCATGTTCATTTTCGGAAAATCATATCAATGGACCTACTTTTACAATATGCTGATTATATCATAACCTAACATTGCAAATTATAAAATATTGCATGGTATCATTTAAAAAGGTTGTTATGATGACACACTTGTCCATTTTTGAATGCTTACTTAGTTATTTAGTGCAGATTTTGACCTAGTCTGCTGCAGGTCTGTGATAATTTTATGGATGTCCCACAAAAGCTGAAAATATATTTATAAATATCATAAAGGGTGATTTTTCTTTTGACTGACTTAGAAAAAAGAACAGAATTATCAAACTTATAGCGCCTTGTAACGTTTTCTATCAAGTAGCACGATACAGTGAGGTCCCATGATAAGGCCAAAAAAATTGTGTTTAGGGCAACGGTCTTAAAAACTTTAGGTAGGATAGGCTCTGTGTTTTTTTTAAATTAAAACCTCAGACTTCATAACAGTCCTTGCATAAATTGGTACTGCTAGTTATTTCATTAAATTAAAACACAACTACAGTTTACTCACACAAGGATAGGTACGTTTCGATATGCTGCTTTAATAATGCAATTTTAGGTGCTTGTTTAATGTGTATTTTTTTTTTCGGGTTCTGTAATTCCCCAACGAAATTGGGGTCGGCCGGTTCCGTTAGGTAGGGTCGGGTTGCCCGAAACACAGGATATTTTTTTACATAAGTACTAATTGTGGAAATATAAACAAACAAAACAAAACGTACTTTTGTCTTATGCTTTTCATGACGCATTTACAGTCGATTATATTACGAAAACGCGTGCTTTTCTAAATTTAGACGCTACGTACGGTATTTATATTTATTTCATTAAAATAACTATACACGCTTTCAGTATTGCTATCATTTTAACCTATTACGCCGATTGACGCAAATGAATTTCTTTCTAATCAGGTTATACACTGACCCAAATTGCTAACGCCCCCTGTATTCTTTTGTCAATATCTTCCATGGATATTATCGGATAATTCGGATTCATATCATTTTTTCAACATATCTAAATCAGCACAGTTGGAAAGTTTTGCTGATATTTTTAATCCTATACATAATTTAACTCCTTTGAAAATACTGTGTTTATAAGATCACCCTTTTTTTGAAAAAAAAAACTGCGACGGTAATTTCAGTACAAATTTAACCACAACAAACGTATTAAACTGCTTTTTTAATAAAATGTACATTAATTTAACAATATTTTACCATTTGAACAATTACATTCTTAATGTTTATTTTACCATGGTTACGATTTATTGTATGAAGGTTTGCGCCTACAAGGCGCAACGGAATGCATTCAATTGAGCACAAAACCGACCAACAGTTTCAGCCGCGTTTATTAACATTTCCATTTGATAACAAACTTCATATGAACATGCCTGTGCTAGTAGAGTCACATTTAGGCGATTTTGACGCACGTATTCGTTGCACTTCCGGTATGTGCGGGGTGTTTTTATTGATGTTTAATTGACGAGCTATTAAAATCCAGCATAATAATTGTCTGTATATTGTCAATTTAAGATCAGATATATCCTTATCTACTATTACGGACATATTTTAATTAACAAAAAACAACACGCGTTATAGAAAAGGAAGTCATAGTTAGTGACGTAATCAATGTAAAAAAACGCTTCCCTAATCAGATTTTGTCCGGAAAAAGTATTTGTTTGATTGTTTGTAATGCATTTATGTTATATGAAAGATTAAAAATATTTAAAGCAACCCCTGCTAAAATTAGCTTATTTTGAATTTGCAACATTAATAAACGTTAATTGCGCGTTATAGAGACTTTCTGCGCGTGCATAAGATTCTGCCATTAGTTGAAAGTTATGGCGTTTTTTACATTCATCTTCATATTCTTAATCATTTACAACCACATTTTATACATTTTAGAAAAATGGTGGCCAGCATAGGGACGTAACGTAAAATCACATATGTCGTCATAATGTCGCCGAAGCTTTCTAAATTTTAAAATTTTAAGAAGCATTTGAAAGACGCTTTGTAAAAGTACATTGTAGTAATATTTCATAGCTTTACATGATCTATTAAACCTACAGTATCAATTTGAAAATGGGGGCGTTGGAAATTTGTTTGAATGGATGTGTATTTCAATCATGGTTAAAACTATATAAACATTATACATTATATAAATAGGAGATATAATTGTTACTAACTTTTTGTTGACATTACTTTCAACCGCACAAAAATAGGCCAGGTATAGATTGTGACAAATTTCATTATGGTAAAATTTATATCTAGGTTATCGTGACTACACTTAAGTAAATACATGTACATGTCACACATGATATAATATCCTTTACCAAATAAGAAGGCAGGGTTTTGAATTCTCTCGAAAATCGTGATGAAGGTGTTTCGTGCAAGCAATAAAAAATATAATATAATTATATTCAAAAACATTTAGTACATATATTACAGTTGTAACTCGCATAAAACACATACCTACATTTTTAACTCGTAAAGGTATCAGGCATGTTTCTTTTTTTAGACTGTCAAGCTAAACCCGTCACCCAATATGCCTGTGTTCAGCAAACTGTACAACAAACTAAGGGACGCGATCGAAATAAATCAGCCGGACAAGGGTGAACAACTTTATTGCGTTTACTGTTCTCGGAAACAGAGAGTCACCGATTTTTCACAACTTAAAAAAGGTCATCATATAACCGTTGGGGGCAACAAATTTATGATAAACATCGGAGACAAACAAAAATCACCGTACAGACACCACGCCATTGTTAAAGAAGTGCAACTGCTAGAAGGCGGCACCGCGAATGTTACACTGATTCACTTTTTCTCTACACCGTTCAGTCATGAGTTAGAGATTTTAGAAACGTGTGAATTTCTAAGTCTCATATATAACGAAGTTTACAAAGTGATTTATAATCAACAGCCACACAAGCCTGAGGACATAGTAAAACGTGCAGAAACATTAATGAAAAATCATCAAAGCACAAAATACAGTTTGTTGGATTGCAACTGCGAGCATTTTTGCCACTGGTGTTCGGTTGGCAATGAACGGAGTTTTCAAGTTCACAATATTGGCGAATTTTTGAAAGACATTGCTGCTGGTGTTATAAACGTATGCGGAAAAATAGGGAAACTAGTTTGTAAAATAATTGCGCTATCACTGGACGACATAACAGCAGCAAGCAGCGCGGGAACAGCGTTAGTGTGGACACCATGGGGTTTATTAGGCGGGGCCGCGATTATGATGCTCATATACACTATATTTAGACATGTGCAGCTTGGTAAAAAGAGAGACAATGGGGAGATGTGTGCGTGTTGCTGTCGAAGACAACGGTCGGTGATCTGGGCAAGGTTCGGCGCTTACTGCGGGCTTCAGATTGGCGGACTAGCCCTGGTGTCCGCCATCATTGCCGCCGGTGCGTCCACAGGAGTTGTGGGAGCAGCGATCGCGATATGTGGAATACTTACTTTGTCGCTCAGCCATATGATTCCAAAGATGAGGAAATGGTTCTTCTCTCCATTTCAAGGATCCAAACACAAGGTGTTGACATTGCGAAACGTGTGGATCGGGGATGTCGTGTCCTTTGATCACAGACAAATATCCCATGAAGGAATTGTCTCCTATGTAAAGATTCAACCACGCTCAGAAAACAAACGCGGAACACTCAAGGTGATTCATTATTCACTTCCCACACTGTTTGGTGAGCGCAAAATCATCGAGAAAGAGATTGAAGTTGATTTGAATAACGACCGTCTTGTTGGACACAATTACAGTGGGTACAAAACACATGCACCGGAACTGGTTGTCAAACGGGCCCGGTCTAGAATTGGAGAAACCAAATTTGGACTTTTATCGAACCGATCTTGTCATTTCTGTTATTGGGCGAAGATTGACGAAAACACGGAGCAAGACGCGGATATTACCGTCATTCCTGACAAAATGATGTTTCTCCGATCCATAAATCCAATGGAGAGTATTTCAGGGTTGCAAAAAGTAAACGTCGACCATACGCGTAATAGAAAACATGCATCAAAAGAACTAGGTCATGACTGGGCAAGAAACAGAGATGAAGTTAAGCCAGGTCAAATTGTTTCGTTCAAATGGCCTGGATTTTGCAATAAAGCCATCTGTACAGACGTGATGTTTGTTAAAGACACGCCTTCAAAACTTGAATTAAAAGTCGTCCTTTACGGAGCACAACGGCAAAGAACTTTAATAGAGGAAACGTTCCTGATTGACCTTCGCTACGAAGACATCTGGATATACAGATACCATCCTGTGTACCGATACCCAACAGACGAGGTTATTCGTCGAGCGCGAGCACGTATTGGGGAATGTAAATACCGAACTTTAACTAACAACTCGAAACATTTTGTCGAAGATGTTGTGAAAAAAGACAAGGACGAAATGGTCAAAGCCCTTGATGAAATCGAGCCCGGTGACGCGATCACATTTGACTATTGGGGATTGAAGCATGATGCAGTAGTGACAGCTGTGGAACTTGAAGATTCCAAAGCAAACAAGGTTGCACAAGTGACCGTCATTCACTATGCCCTTGATCATATTTGGTCGACCCGCACTATCAAAGAGGAAACCATAAGAATGTCGTTGGAAAAGGACATTGTCTACAAGAAATCATACTCTGGATGTGTTCCATACCCCAAACAAAAAGCTGTTGAAAGAGCACGATCAAGATTTGGTGAACAGAGGTTTCATGCAGTTAAAAATCAGTCACGTGATTTCGTTCATTGGGCAATCGTTGTCCAAACACCAGCTATCGTTGAAATAGTCGGGAAAAACGGGGAAGGAACGTCTGACAAGCTGCTGATGCCAAAAGTGGGAGGAAAAGTAGGGATGCGGAGCGAACATTTCGACCTTCATCGCGTGCAAACGTTGTCGGAGCTCAAAGTAGGGTCGATTGTTGAGTGGACATACTACTTGATACCACACCAAGGCATCGTTTCAGAGGTTGATGAGAAAAGGGGAATTATCAAAGTGATTCACTACGGTGCACGTCATCTGTTCGCAAAGCGCACTATTGTCGAAGAGGAGCTGCCGATTGATTTGAACAAGACAAAGATAGGAATTTACCTATGCAATCCAAAGTTGTGCAATGAAAGAAACGTAGTTCTCGCCAATGCAAAGGCTCGTCTCGGGGAGCAACGCTGGGAAGCGGGAAACCGTTCTTGGGAATTCTGTGTTGCTTGTGCACTTATCCCGATCCGTTTCATGTTCTATCGCATGCATTCGTGGCTTGAACTAAAATTGGGGTCGATTATTGAGTGGAACTACTACAACATACCACACCAAGGCATCGTTTCAGACGTGGATAAAAAGGGAAACACGATCAAAGTGATTCACTACGGCACAAGTCATCTGTTCGCAACGCGTACTATCGTTGAAGAAGTGTTGACGATTGATTTGCGCAATGACAACCTTGGGATTTACCGGTGTGATCCAACTTTGAGCAACAAAGCAGATGCGATTGTAGTCAATGCCAAACAACGTATTGGTGAGCAACGCTGGAAAAAGGGAAACCGATCTTGGGACTTCTGTGTTGCTTGTGTTGTCAAACAATGGACCGCTGAAAATCGAAAAATCGTCGATGACAAAGAGGGCAAATCCACCGCTTAATGACGCTGATAGAAAGAGATTGAAATTAAAACAACTGTGTTATTTCCGATCTTTGTGTTTGTGATCAGTGTTGACAATAAGATCAATCCAATCGATACCGCATCTGGACATCATATTAGAGGTTGATAAAAAAGGTAACTACAATCAAAGTGATTCACTACGGCGCTCGGCATCTGTTCGCCACACGCACTGTCATTAAGAAAGAACAACGTAGATTTACTATATACTGGAAATTTAACACAAGAACAAAGTAAACATTCTATCGGTGCAATCAAGTATATTTGCAAATCAATATAGCAGATGATATTGTGGTAGCAGCTAATTTGTTTAAATATCGAAGACTTGCTAGCAGCAGCAACAACAACAGCACCACCAGCAGCAGCAGCTGCTGCTGCAACAACAACAACATCAACAACAACAGCAACAACAACAACAAGAACAACAACAAAAACACACACAAAAACCAACAACATCAACAACCGCAACAACAACAACAAGAACAGCGATCATTATCGTCTACCACAACAACCCTCCAACACCAACACCACCACATTCACTACCATTACTCAATGATCATTGTATTGAATTTTTGTCTTGTGTACACATATATACAAAATAGTTTCTGCTTTTGCTATCTTTTTTGTGCTAAACACTCTGTCGTCGTTAATATGGCAAGAAGTTATTTAGTTTACTTGATGTCTTCGAGTTCGTTCCTGTTGCTTATCATTGTTAAAACAACGAGAATAAACACACAAAAAACCAAGTATATTTTTTATTTCCGGGTTGTTTAGGTTTAGTATTTATCGTCTAAAACAGGTAAAACGCAATCTCGATGGTCATTGCAGAGTAAATCGGGGTTATTGTCCAAGTGCATTATAACTGTCATATTTAAGTTCTTACCGGTATTTAATATTCGTATTATCGGGTCCATAAAATAGTGAGAAAGGTTCCTCTGTGAGTGTTAATGCTTGCAAAGCTAAATAAAATGATTGAAGAAGAGGGTTTGGGAACACGAATGGTGAAAGTAGCGCGATAATACACCTGTCATTTGTATCAGCATTACTTAAAGTGCATTTGTTGAGTTAATTTTACATTTGTTTTTTTTTAAATTTGTTTTCTGTTGTTGTTTTCTATTTGCAGTCCTACATATTCATTTAAATTGTCGTTAAGTTCTTTAAAATACATGTATGTGATAACATGATAACGGTTCAGTAGAACGGGGGATTGATATGTGATCAATTGTGTGTATACAATTTATTTCATAATACTGGACTGACATATGGACTGACAGTGTGTCTTACAACAAGAGTATGATAACTGTAAATGACGTGTAAAAAACAATGTTATTAATGATGCAATCACATTTTGTGTATTTTGTCATGTTGATAGGAATACAAAAATACATGGAAAAATAACTGCTTATAATAATTACTTTAAAGATTACGAACTCTGAAAAATATTTTCATCACCTAATTGGAATAACAAAGAATTTGATATGATTTTTATTTGTCCTGTTTAATCGTGTAGATTTTTTAATAACTTTAAAATCTAAAATAGTAAAAATAGCCTGGTTATTCATGTTAATTGTTGTAATATAATGTTTATAAATGTTCTGCATTGATGTGAAGGTAGATGTTGTTCAGAGTTTGTTATTCTTCAATCCCCTAGATGTGGAGTGAATGATATTTGGTTTTGAAATTTGATTAAATATATATCTCGATTGATGAAATAGCTACACGGGTTGTTCTGATCTGTTTGTACATTCATAAATGACAGAGTCGTTTTCCTGGCAACGCTTTACTTTCTCTATGCTTGATGCAGATGCTGATTTGTTTATGATATTAATGATGTCTTACATTCTTTGTATTTTAACCAAACGTGTAATAACGTTATTTTTGTATATTACTATTTGTTTCAATTATTATTGTTAAAACGATATTTTGTTACTGCTTAAAGCATATAATTGAGCAATGAAATGTTGTTTTATTAATTCCAATATAAATCACATTTTTATTTGTGATTTAAATATGAATCATGAAGGAGTATTATATGGCAATTTAGTTTTGTTCCAATAAATGTTATTTGCCAACTATAAACACACATGTATGACAGAAGATGTGTATATTTTAAAACATTTAAAATAGCATTTTGGTCATGCCTCCGGACTTTTGATGATCACTGTTTTTGTGTGTTATAATCCTATAAATTTATGCAAATAGTTGTGATGCATTAATATCAATAAAATCATTTAACATAGTTCGTCTACTTTTTATAAACATTTACATAACAAAACTGTAGTGTATCACATAAAATACTATTTCACGGTCCTGTTATAGCGTAATTAAAACTGAATAAGCATTAAAGTGTGTCAGAAAATCTAAATTTTAACTTTATATTACCACAAGCTTGCAAATAGGTTGTAATTTTTATTCAATTTTGAAAGAAATATCTGAGGAAAATATAACAGAGTTATGATCTTAGTTTAAAGCCCCAAGAGCTCAATTTAGGCATATAAATGGGAAGAATTTATCTCTAGTGTCCCTAAAATCAAAAATAACTGCGTGATCAAGCATAAACTTTATGTATCATTGGCTAGTTGGATATTTTCCAATAAATCATTTAATAAGAAGGGGAAATCATTATCTTGTACATGGGACAGTAAAGGTGTTTTCCTCAGTTTTCATGCATTTATACATCTTTTCAAGTATGACGTCTTCATATTTTTAAGAGTCAGAGATTCAATTATATATCACTTGACTGAGACCAATGTCTTAGTTATATTTTAGATAAGTACTTTCCAACCCAACCTTCTGTCCTCTAGTCCCTTTAAGTTAGTTATCACGGAACTGTATAGAGAGGAGCATTTTAAGGGTGATGTCAAAGGCATCGGAACATTTAGGACTTGTAGAATCGTAGCATATAATGTACAACCATTAATAATGTAATATGTGTTCTGTATTTGTTTATTACTGTATTCTTCTAAAACGGTCTATCTAAATAATATAAATTGAAGAGATGTTCAAATAAAGAATGTTGTAAATAATGTAGATATGTCAAGTTTAATGGCACCATGACAAAATGGCCCGTTTGAGAATAGCCACCTTCAGTAGAGAAAGGTTAAAAACATTGCTGAAAGCTATATTGAGGCCTATACGTATTTATAAGATAAAGCCTTGGTATATAAAAAATATATAAATATACGGTCTTAGTGCAAAGATTCTATTGTAAATAAGTTCTCGCCAACAAGAAACTACTACTCAAACCATTTGCAAGAAGCGGAATGTTCTTAAACCTTAATTGTAAAGAAGGACTTCAATGAGGCTATGATATCCACAGTGAATACAACACCCGATATTTGTGCAGGTGATATATGACAACATAAAATGCAAGTACGGGGCGATTTTTTAAGACCGCCACACGGCACTGACAAAAGTGTTGTAAATGATAATATAATTTGAA
>Ga0224511_10002152_pt1 | contig 12946 bp, 7 predicted proteins | sample SF_May12_sed_USG_2_FD_169988 | JGI IMG/M metagenome (GOLD analysis project Ga0224511, IMG submission 169988) | Sediment microbial communities from San Francisco Bay, California, United States - SF_May12_sed_USGS_8_1 | ecosystem: Environmental > Aquatic > Marine > Sediment | place: USA...
ACCCGACATCCTATCTGCTATGTGATAGAGCCGAGAATCAACTTCCTTATAGACCCAAAGATCTAAAGGGCAATTTTAGATCTTTAGCAAACCTGAAACAGTAAGCCAAATCAAATGTATTTATAGATTTATAAACACAGTATAACAGGCTGATCTCTTAGTTTCATTCCAATCATGATGCCTATTTCTATGATTTCTATTGATTGTGTATCCCTATAGCCCCATTAGCTTCTGTTGGTGTAGTAACACCATCTATTGGCTGAATTACACCACGGCTGTCGGCTTTAGGAAGTCCGTAACAACGAGTCGTTTCCCTGTCTGGAGTGTTTGATCTAGGTTTGCAATTGCTTGCTCCTTCACACCATTTATTTTCCGTAAGGGGCTCTAATTCAGGGGAATGTGTAACCATTCTCAGAGCATGAGCTACAAGAAATTAAAACACTTGTCATTGGATATAGCGTGCCTGAAACAAATAGTCCTTTAATAATTTCAAACAAAACTGGTGAGACAATGGGCTCAGAAATACGCAACTAGAGTATGTATTCGAACAATTGTAAAAACATCCCATGAGTTCAACAATCTCCTGCCTGGGGATCCAGGAAACTTTTTGTGGAAATCCTCCGGATATTTCTTTGTCTTACATTTCTAACCGACGATAGAAATTTTTCCTTTGGTCTCAATGGTGTCTAGGGAAAAAGGAGAACCCAATTCAGTCACTATTAGTTTGATCTGGTAGTTATCAATTTTCACTTACTGTGGGACTGTTTGCCTGGATTCAAACCAAAGGATGGCCAGCCGTTTTCTTTGCACAAACCGCTTGACGCTAGAGCTGACACTCAAACCCAGAGGTCGGCATGAGTAGGATTGACACAAAGATTTAGCAGTTTTACTATCCTCCAGCTGCCTAGTTTTTCTGGATCGGTACTAGCCATATAAACATAGTGGCGGAAAATGTTAAAGAACACTACGTCTTACAGTTTTGTAGTTTGTCTGTGTTCGATCTTCTGGTGTGAAGACTGATAGTACTATTAGCCACAGAGTTTCTGGGAACCGTGCTGTGTCGCTTGCCAGTATTCTTTCGTATTCTCTCTATCCGTTTTGTCAACTCACACACCAAGTACATAAACTGAAAAAAAGTATTCAAAGTTTGGTGAATAGCCCCCAAGTGAGGCAAGTTAGAATTAAGATGCGAGCGGTCACCGGTAACAGTTACATTTCCGCCCGGTATACGTAATGGAAATGTGCGTGTCACTATGACCAAAAAGATTTCCAGGCGACTTCTAACCGTTAGCATAATCTGTAGGATTCTCTAAGAGGTTACAGCTCCATTACTGGTATCTTGGTCTACTCGCCGTGGACCTCGGTAAAACCTACTCGGATGTCTTCTTCGAAGTCTGACTTTATCCATTACACTAGCGGTGTCCGGTATCTTAACCTCTCTACGCATAATGGTGGCATTGAGCCAACGGTTAGAACAATTAGGCCGAATTAGCATTCTGTTCGAATCGTAAACTCTCTATTGATCAAGGATCCCGCAGTAAAGAAAGACATACTGTTTCATACATGCTCATCAGTAACCAACTTTGAAACCAAACAATTTCTTGGAAATCAATTCAAAAGACACACAGGAAATTTTTCATGATAAAATCTAAACATTCTGGGAGTTAGATACCCATAAGGTCACTGGGTACCCAAAGGTATGAAATAGGGTCAGAAGAAGCTGACCAAGCACTAATATATAATATATAATATATAATATAATATATAAACTCTTATTTTTATGTGTGTTCTGCTTTGGTGATTCAAGTCCTGGTTTTGGCTGCGCTAGTCCCAGAACCCTTTATAGATTATAGAAAACTATCAATAAGCAAAATGTTGGTTCGGATACAACTCATTTTATGTTTAATCTGCCCATGGCTATATATTATACAGTACAGTACTGGTCATGTGATTAACTCACATGGCTATATATTATAGAAGTATACAGTACAGTACTGGTCATGTGATAAACTCACATGGCTATATATTATAGAAGTATACAGTACAGTACTGGTCATGTGATTAACTCACATGGCTATATATTATAAAAATATACAGTACAGTACTAGTTATGTGATTAAATCACATGGCTATATATTATAGAAGTATACAGTACAGTACTAGTTATGTGATTAACTCACATGCATACATCACTATGAGGTTAAACTACCATTTTTACATGTCAGGATAGGACTCGTAGTTTCACCGAAAGTAACCAAATTTATCAACCTTCAGAAGACAAAATGTGAAGCGATGGCATAGTGGTTGGATGACCAGTTTAGATAAAACCTTTGGATTTCGCAACACCGTCCTAGGTATCTGATCCTGATATTAAATAAAGCAGGCCCATCCATAGAGTTATCTTCTCTATGGAGCATGCGGGTGCAATCAGAAAATTCCCTTATAAGGCATCTGGGAAATGCTGAATTAAAAGACTCGGTAGGTCAATTTCTGCGTACCCCTAACACTGATCAGGATACAAAGAAGAAAACCAGAGCAATTGATCAACTCACCTGAGCTACGATAACCATTCCCAGCAGGAAGTAAAGCTTGGTATTCATACAGAGATAGGTAGAAACACAAAAGGCTAGTAGATAACCGGCTCCGTGAAATATCTGGAAGTTTGCATAGGCCTGTAATCTCCATGCGGGAATCTGTGTACCCAGCTGGGCTGTAATAAAGAATTAATTCTGTCATACCCCTTCTATAAAACATCCAAGGCAGCAAACCAACTCCCGAGCACCAACAAACTCCCCAAAGAGTCATGACCCCTCACGCTGCACAGGGAATAATAATACAGAGTATAAACGTAACATGGAGTTTAAGCAAGAAGTCTGTTTTATGGCTGTTGTGCTCGTCATCATCGTCAGCTATGCTTCACATACGACTACGGTGTAGTACTAGAAAGATGGATTCTTCGATGATTAAACAATCCAGTCGGAGATCGGCATGATCTGCCACACACACGCTCCATATATCTTGAAACCGATCTTGAATGGCTGCGAGCCCGAGTTTAATTGGCCATGTCATTGAGTTCACTTTGCAGCTCTTGCCTCCCGTAAAGTTCCAAGGAGTGATACTTCCCGTTTGTTGCTGCATTAGACCCTGGGTCTAGTGCAACTATTGGCTTTCATTCTGGCGTAACAATTGGCACCACTCCAGTGACTGGGGTAAAAGTCACATTAGCTGATCTTATAGGTCTAAAGCGGCGGTGCCCGTCGGTTATGGAAAATTGTCCGCATGCTCTGGACTGAGGTCAGTGACATAGTACATGTTTACTAGAATTTTAGCTGAATCATGCATCGTAATGATCGAAACAGACTGCTGGCGTCAAAGATCTAAGGGGTGTCAAGTCTATGACGCAAACTGCTTAATAAGACGGCAAAATAAACGAGTTATACCATGATTTTCTACCTCTCTCTGTTGGAACCAAACGCTTGTAGATTAACAACAATCTAAATACCTACACATTCATACCGATTCCATATTGATTGACCGTAGAAATGCTGCCTTATTTCCAGCACGGTAATTACATGTTGTCCCATGCTAGAAATGCCACCAGCTAATTTCCTTTCGACAATGCCCACGATGAAAAAGTACAATGACTTTGGACAGGAAGACAAAACAAAACCGCCACCAGTTCCATCTGACGCAAATGCGATAGTGTTTAGGAAATGGCATTCCCAGAATGTCATTTCTGGGCCATATCTGTAACATTTGAATGATTACTACTATATGAAATAAGTCAAATAGAGCCCTGTTTTTGCAGATAGAGGCCTCAATCAGAGCCTCTATTGGCTCGACTCTGTGGGTGTGATCTAAAATTAAGTAATGAGTGGCTAGGGCCAAATAACCCACTCAAAGCATGGAGTTTAAATCTCATGCGTCCTATATAAATCTATAGGTCATTATACCACATACTTGAGAGCTTGTGTACTTCACAGTCCACCCAGAACTGGCAGTCCACCCAGAACTGGCAGTCCACCCAGAACTGGCAGTCCACCCAGAACTGGCAGTCCACCCAGAACTGGCATGTTAATTTGCCACATTATAATTCTCCCGTGCTGGATTATGCAGCTTGCTCCCTGGTTAACAGGGAGATTTTGTTATAGCTCAGGAGCGAATTAAGGTCAGATGCCCCAAACTTTTGGATCAGTTCGAACCCGCAACTCACTGCACTCAAATTGTGTGTCGTAGCCACTAAGCCACAGCTGTCTCACTGCATTTATACACACTGTATAATTCTCACATTTATACACACTGTATAATTCTCACTGCATTTATACACACTGTATAATTCTCACATTTATACACACTGTATAATTCTCATGTTCTCCGTAAGGCTGTCTCAAACTTTATTTGTTTGATTTTAGTCAATTCATTAAACTGCTAAGAAAAGATGAACCAGCCTTTGAATCAATTTGACTAGTATTTTCTTTATCCAAACTACAGTGGGGTAAAGACAGGACCTTACAGTGAGTGTGGCCATACATCAATGAGTAATCTTCAGGCATTTTAAAAACGTCTCGATTCAAGGAGTACTTAAAACTGTCCTATTCCCGGTGAGGTACTAGAATATTTTAACTCAATGGAAATCTGAGTCTTCCTTTCAGCTTCCTCTTAATCGAAGTTTACCCAAAAGAATTACACAGTATGGTCGAACAGTACTCAGGACATGAATTCCCATCACATGCTCACCGCTGGGTGTCCGAAAAATAAAAAATAATGGTCAAAATGCAGCTAGTAGGTTATAAACGACTAAGAAAAAAGGGCCGGAACAGCCTAGTTACTAGATTTCTATGAATGCACTCTAAGAGTAAATAATTATTATTCTACTGTATTATGTATACTGTGCTATAGAATTACATGTTTATAAGGAAAGGGTCGGTTTTTATTTCTCTTGTACATATCGGCTTTTTGCACAGCGCTGTATGCTTATTCCCAGATAAGCCTGTCTATTTTATTGGCCGGATAACACGCGGGATCTATTAAATAATTTACTAACTATAATCAATTAACCGGGCAGTCAGGTGACTGTGTGACTACACCTAATGCAGATCCCTGGTAGATCATCTTTATGACATTGTGGCATCCAAGGTTTATTCTTGCTGGATTATATGAAGTGAGAGTTTATCGAAGTCTGGCCCTCCTCGGTTTAAGACTTCTTTTAAATTATAAATTTATAAATAAGTTGATTTTCCCAGCTACTATCAGTCGGAGTGGTACTGAGTGTGTGTTTACATAATCGTGCATTGATTGATGAGAAAGAGCGAGTGGAGAATAATTGGAAATCTGATCATAGAAATTAATGAGGCTTGGTAGATTGGGTCTGAGAAGCCAGATTTTCTTTGGAGCAGCGACAATTTAATTTGGATGGCGAAGTAGAGTTGATATTGTCGCACGCTGCAAAATCAATTTGACAACTCCCTGGCATTCCTAGTCATCATGACATTGATTTCAGTGCATACTCCATTGACTAGAAATTTTAACTGTTTTGAAGTCAGCCGAGTTATCAATTATTCATTCTTCATTTTACTACTAATTAACCATAGCGTTGTAGTAACAGCTGGACATTCTCATGGTTCCAGCCGCATACAGTCATCAGGTTATAAAATGACATGTGTGAGAGTATTTAGCGACCATCTGTTCAAAGAAATCCAGACGAGAGCCCACCTATTCATTTAAACATGTTCATTTTTATGCATCACAACAGCTGGACTGGGGCCAGGATAGCTCAGTTGGTAAATAGTTTGGACTTGCAATCTATAGAGCACAGGTTCCAGTCTCACGGCCGACGAGGTGGTTTTCTGGTAGGTGCTTTTAGCAAGCTCCTCACTCCGAATTGTTACCGTGAGTTCGGATCATCGCGGTAAAAAAATGGAGGTTCCAACCAGTAGATAAGGCGGGTCAAAATCACTCCATCACTCCACCTCTCACTTCTCGAGAAGAGTATCAGAGTTTCAGCGGGTGATGTGTTATCTGGCTTATGGGCGGGTGATGCGTAAACTGACTTGAGTTGACTGACCCCAACCTGGAGCATTGATACTGACCCGCACGTGGTGCTCCGCGCTAAGCCATATTTGGTGAAAAAACAAGTATCTAAACCGGCAACTTTGTCATACGCGAGAAGAAGAAGAACAGCTGGAAGGATTTTTGTGCAAGGGATGAAACATTTGATGCCATGCTCTTCTCCACAGGGACTAACTATATGGCAAGTCTGGCGTATGCTGCTCAGTGATTATCCGATTCGGTGACATATACCAAGTTATTGCCCAATCACAGCAAGGGATATTAGGGAATAGGACATCTTTGACCAGAGGTTCCCGGATAAGTCCCCGCAGTGACGCTACTCTTTTCGGATTCAGATAATGGTGAAACATGAGAGGCCCATTCAGACATGGAATATTCCGTGCACTCAGAGTCTTATCATTTCTATGAGTTTTATCATGGATCATCCAGGGAACAGGCCTGAGCTCACCATACAACAAAGAAACTGACCGTATCATTTCGAGTACTTACTGAGCAATTGAGTGTGCCAGAGGGCCATACACACTCCTAGGCTTGCAGAGACGATATAAAACATGAAGATGTGACGGGCCACAGGCGGCCATATTATAAGAGTTATAATCACGCATATCTGTATCATAGTGGTAGCTGACATTATGTAGAACCGATCTACTCTGTGGGATATGCAAACTATGACAGCGCACGTGAGTGCACTGCTCAGAGCAAACACTGTCAGAGTCAAATGAAGGTGATACCGTCCTAATGAACAAAGTACATACACCTGTAAAAGAAAAAGTATACTTTAATGATAATGTAATTGTGTCATAGAACGCGTGTACCTTAGAAGCCTCAATATGCCGTTTCAATTTAAATTAGATTGACACTTCATATTGAGGGTCTTAAAGACGACTATGGAATCCGCTACAAGACACAATTCAGTTCAATATGTCTGATAGTTTCTATAGAATTTTATATACGCAGCAGTTTCAATTTAGAGAACAAACTGATGTGAGGAATCGTGCATTGTTTGAATGTTGCATGCACACTACGGTCATCTTCTACCAAGAATGGCTTATAAAATATGTATCTGATTGGAAATTGCAGTATGAAGCAACCATTGAATCGTGGCCTGAACTACCGTAATATGATATTCATGAATTCATGAATACAATGAAGTTGTGTACGTCTAGTCAGTTATTTCAATCTGCCCATGTCCAGAAGTCGATGACATGATACACGGAGGTGCTATGCCTCCTTTCCTCTCGGTCATATTTACAAAGAGACAACACCCAGGGCCGGTCAGGAATTAACTCGGGTGGATTTCATGATCCGCATGGATATACTCACTCTGTTATAATCGGCCATGATAAAGCCCTCAGTCAATCCACTTGAGAAGATACTCATTAGTATAAAGCCATAGTTCCATCGGCCGATTATTTTCAGACAGGACAGAGTAGATTTTTGAGCATTTTGTAATGGTCGTGCGTCCATGAATCGGCCAAACATAACCAGCAGTACACAAGAAGCTGAGCATAAGGATCCATAAATGGTAATCCAGATAGTTTTTGATTTATCCGTGTGCCATGGTTCTGCGAGAGTGAAGTTCTTCCACGCAGAAAGGTTGAGTTCATCATCACCAGAGTGAAGACAATGGAAGCTACCGCAGTAGACATGTTGTGTTGTGTTATAGAGTACTTTAGCGACCCTCTCTACCGTTTCCTCCTTCAGTAATGGCTTCATGCCAATGTTAATAAGACTAGCGAGCCCAACACTGAGGGATATTCCACAATAAAACAGACTGACAAACCTTTGTAGCACCCATTTGGTTTTCAGTCCCATAGTCTCACCCACTCTTTCCGCTTCCTCTGAAAGTTTAGTAGTCATTCCTACTAGCATAATAGTAGCGCAGAATGATAGGAAAATGGACGAAGGAATAAGATTAACTATTGAAGGAAAAATGGCTATATGAAGCCGAATAGCGTATGTGAATACGGCAAGCATACTCGCGCTGCTGACTGTTATGTACTTATATAAAAACGGAGCACTGAGCGCACCTAGTGCCGTACCCCCTAGCTGATAGGCGAGTGATATCAGGTTAAATAGCTCTACAGATCGAGTATGTTCTGAAATCTCCATTACTAGTAGACTCTGACTGTTATACGCGCTGTCCACAAAGAAGATGACAAAAGCAAAGAGAATGGGTAGTCCATAACTCCTCAGATGTCGGATTCCCTGACGGCCTCCTCCTGGAGAAGATCTACTCTCCATGCTGCCAATCTAGCCCGCTGCTAGCATGAATGGCTGACGGTATAATGCCGATTGTACTTTTTGTTTGTCACCAGGTTCGAATCTAATTAATTCCCAAGAATAAGTAGTGGCTTTTAGCTCATTATTGATTGGCGGAGAACCACGATGTGTAAAATACAGCGATTAGTTTTGTCCTCGTTGTTTGTTCAGTCCTGGAAAGCACTATTACGGCACAAGTATGTGGAGAGTACATTGAAAAGAAAGAGCCCTACAAAGTATGAAGCCAAGGGGGAGACAAGAGTCATAACGTGGTGTGGGAAGAGCCTTGAGGCGTAGGTCATGCAAAATACGACAAGGGGTCATTAAAAAAATATATTTTGGTCGACTGTGGAAAGGTTGCCAAAGGAAATGAAACAACCGTTAAAAATTTGAAAAAAAAACAACAAAAAACGGCTAATTTACAGACACATGTAAGACAGTTCAGTGCTCAATTCAAATAAAATATGACGGGACAGAAAAAGTTTGTTTTTAAAATAAACGTTCCCCAAACCGTTGTCTACATCAATTTCTGTATAAAGTTCTATTTCTGAATATACAGTTTAATTCGGAGATCCGTATCAAACCATTTTCCATGAAATAAACAGCCCTTGAATTGGGGGGGGGGGCTCGCTGAATATACTGTTTCTTTACTCACGGTGGATTAAAAGTAAGCATTGTAATATATACATAGATAAATAACGGAGGTCCCAGCCAATGAATAAGGGTCAAGATCACTCCATGAAGAACAACCGGGTTTTGACTGGTGATGCGCAAGCAAATGGCTGACCCCCAACAAGGAACCTGAGGAAGGCAGCAGGAAACCATCTCAGTACTGCCCCCACCGCTACACCACACCACCAGATCATGGGAAACCTGCCTTTGGCAAAATATCTCATCATCATACATGTATACAGAAAATGGCATGTACATAAGACTCCATAATGTATTTGACTGACCGAAATGACTGTGGATATCCTTGTCACGGATATAGATGAAAAGACTTGTTTGAATAAGAGTATTGCCTCTCCTTTAAATTTCCGTTTGTAGAGCAAAATTAGATCAATAATCACTACACAAGTACTGGTACTGATACTAATAGACAGAAGGGATATAACCCAAAGATTATTATTATTATAGCCATTATAAGTGGAAAAAAATAGGAAACTGTTGCAGCTCTTTCGAGGTGAAGGCAAAGATTACTTATAAATTCAAGAATCTAAAAATTCTTATCTTATCTCTTAGCTATAGAGGGAGGAGACAACTGAACTTACTATTAGCCTTCCATTACTTCATACAGTCAGGTTACGCATGGGTGAAGCCATCAGTTTTGGTTTGGTCAGTTTCTGAGTTAGAGTGATGACTTCATGGATAACCCATACCGAGGCACACTAATATTATTCATGAAGCCACAGGTTAGACTTAGTATCCGTTTGGGCCCACTTTGGCCCTTGCTGGATAGTGACATTAAATAAGGGAGACCACTCACAGAGTAACCTTCTATATGAGGCGTAGCTATGGCAGCAATGGCTTCGTGAATGCTTTTCCTGTAAGAGAACACGATTATATCATAATACACAAACACCTTATATAATTAGGGTTATTTTGTCATGAAGGAAACTGCTATCTTCTACACTCAGTTCACCTATTGGAAGTGAAATGATGGATAAGTGGATAACGTACTGGGCCTTGAGCGAGAGCTTCCTGGCCCAATTGCGAGTTCGGGCAAACATTGTGCTTGTTTCACACTCTCGTCGGTCTCGGGTTGTAACGTTAGTTAAAGGAGGCCTACTGAACCAACTAACTTTTCTATGGGGCATGCAGTGCAAATAGAAAGTCCCCTAATGATGCACCCTATAAAACGCTGAGTCAAAGACCAACTTCTGCCTATGAGTGTCACTGGTAGGGATACAAAACAAGTTCACCTTATAGCACGCAGCCACCATGCACCCAGGTATTGATGTATTGTATAGTCTACTGTTAGGAAGGTGTTTGATTTATCGATACTGTTCCACAAATCCGTTGACTCTCACAGAAAATCCATTCTTCATACGAATTAATCTGTCATTCATAGCTGGTGCCCTTACCGCCATCTCACTTACAGGCTGATGAACAACAACCCGCTTTATTGATTACAGATATAATTAGCACATTTGAAGATTGACTTTTGAGGATATTTGAGTTAATCTCCAAGAGAGTAGAGAAGATATGATGCAATAATGGTTTAATCTACTATGGACAGTGCCTGGTATTAATCCAAGGTCATTTGTGGAAGTACGCCGAAAATAGTTGAAAATAGCCATGTCGGATGGAGATCAATGGGGCATTGGATATCAAGGAGGGCTCTCGAATATCCGTTGTTTCTTAGTGAAAAAGATTTAAAGATTTCTCCAATGGCCATCGGGGATGTGCCTGTTAAAGAGCAAATTTGTATCGGCAACAGTGTAGCTGAGGCGGGGCACCACTCCCCATAAAAACTCTGCTAACAAACAGAAAAAACTCTAACTGCTAACTGCTAACAAACAGGCTTGCTGAAAAAAATAGAGAGATTGAATCGTGGAAACCATGGAAACAGTAAAACATTGGGATGGAGTCGGTCGCTTTTTATTGGCATATGCGTAAAGAAACTTCATAAACTAACCACCAACATGGAATTGCTCTTTGGGTTCCTAGATGAACATTATGGTTCCCTTGAATCTGTTAGATGCTCCGGTCTTGTTTGTGCTGACCTCAGTGCAGCAGGCTATTAATAAGATAAAGTTGAGGTTTTCCGATAGATTAGTTATCACTTTATTATTATATTTGAGCTGCAACTGGAAATAATAATCACACGGTTGGTCGGTCGTACATCTCACCAAAACCAGAGATGAATGGTCAGGTATATAGCCAACTATAAGGTTGATACAGTTTGTACAGGGCAAAGAACTACAACTGTCCAGTGTCTTCAGGGTTTAACACCCGTTAGTTTTAACTTTTCCAGCGGTCTAACATCTACTGTTTCTGTTGGCTTATCCGGGGCGTTTGCATCGATTATATCCTTAAACTTTTCTGGAACGTTCACGAGCCAGTCTAGACGGGAAGGTTGATGAGGATATTTTGAGTTTAAAGCAGAAAGCCGGTTTTCGAACAATCCTCTTAAAAAGGAGTAGTCTGGGTCCTCCTCAAACCTCAAAGCTTTCGAGTAGGCAACATATTGATTGAACTCTGATACCAGCCCCTAAAATGCAAACTCTCAATTAGCCAGGCGATTGACCTCTACGATTGACCTCTAAGTGTAAATCTGTCTGTCTTTGATCTGACAAGCCATTAGATATCTTAGATTGGTCTAATCACTCTACACTCTATAGATATGTTGTAGACTGCATGCGTTGAGTTCATATCGCAATTGAATTGATGCGTCAAATACAGGCCTGGTTTTGATGGTTATGCATTGGTCCCAGGGGATCAGTATGAACTCTCTAAACGGCAATTTTATTTGTCTCTGAATCACATACCGAAACCCGTGATCTCTCTATGATCTTCTTGGCTCAAGGCCCTGAGGGAACCATTACCCCAGCATGTACTTACTTAGTTAATGTAACCAGCTCTTCACTCACCTGACATAACTCATCAACTGGTGTGTTCTTTTTGCAGTCACAAATTCTTTGGTATTTCTGCCGTCTGTCTTCTCCTTTGAGCCCCTGCCATGGGAGTATGCCTTTGACAAGGTAAACCAGGAGATAGCCGAGGGATTCTATATCGTCCCTCCGGCTCTGTTCATTACCGCTCAGTGCATTTACGCTAGCATATCTACAATATGACAACTAAATCATGCATGGGAGATCAAACAGCCGAATCACTATCTAGGATGCCAACTAATCTCAAAATAAAGGTGATGGAAATCTGATGTCTTTGATAGAATCTGATGGGAGTATTCTATCCAAACAAGTGGCTAGGGACTTCAACAGTTTCATAAGGTAATCAAACTATTTAATAGAGCAAAATATGTTTAGTCCCAAGGAGGTGATTTAATATGAAGGGTAGGTACCTGGCAGTTCCGGCTAAGCTTCTATTAGTTTGAAAGGGTATATGCACATTGGTTACACTGTCCCTGTACTGTTTGCATAGTCCCATATCACACATGTAGACCATCGCCGCTTTGCTTTTACGTCCAATCAGAAAATTCTCTGGTTTGATATCCCGGTGAATAAAACCGTACTTGTGAAGAGCCTCCAGCCTGTTAATCATCTGAATCGCCACGATGCAGACACACTTTAAACTGAATTTGTGGTTATTTGCAGAGTATAACTCTTCTAAGTTGGGTCCGAGTAACTCCATTGCGAGAAAATTAAATGTCTTTTCTCTACCAAAATGGCGAGCGGTCGGGAACCCTTCTTCTCTTTGAAGCTTTTCATAAAGTTTGGCTTCAAAGCGAAGTTGCCTGAAACGTTGCTTTTCATCATTGGTCTTTTCCACTTTTATACAGAGTAGTCCTTCTGCCGGTTTGTGCATGTGCTGGCCTAAATAGGCCACACAGAATGAACCCTTGCCAAGCTGCTTGAGTAATTTATACCTAAACATGGAAAGTAGAGAAAATTTTACAAGCAAAAGGTGAGTTAAACTCCCAGATAGTCTATCT
>Ga0224511_10002153_pt1 | contig 12944 bp, 11 predicted proteins | sample SF_May12_sed_USG_2_FD_169988 | JGI IMG/M metagenome (GOLD analysis project Ga0224511, IMG submission 169988) | Sediment microbial communities from San Francisco Bay, California, United States - SF_May12_sed_USGS_8_1 | ecosystem: Environmental > Aquatic > Marine > Sediment | place: USA...
AAAATAAAGTTATTATTATTATTATTATTATTATTATTATTTGTCATACAGTCAATGATTCTTTTCAATTTCAAAAGTCATGGCTTAGAACTGTCTTGTCAATGATGTTGTACATTCTTCTCCAAACTTCACAATCTAAGTGTACGGACGCTAGTGCCTAGCTTTTCTTGAAACAGTCAGACGTACACGTTTCTATTTGCAATAATTCAAGAGAAGTACTTACTAATTGGTTAATAGCAAACAAGCCGCGCGAAATTTTGACAAAATTCGCTCTGGGAACAATCAAGGAGGTCGTTCGCGCGAACAAAAAATTGTTTGCGTTCGCGTTCGCACTCTTATTTGAACGGTTCTTTTACAAATAACTACACTATTCCAGGACAAAAAAACCGCGTTCGCGTTCGCGTTAGCGCTCTGTATAAACGGACCCTTACGCATTGCCTTTTGGCTTATAAAATATTACCACATCACAACAATGTAATAATAACAGGACTTTAATTAGATAAATTTAAATACGTGTTGACGTCGCATTAACATTTAGGTCAATATTCCTAAATTTAGTATTTCTGTTTAAATTTTAGGAAAATCGTCCTTTCTTTCTAAATGGGCGAGGCATCGTCCCGTCCAAGCAAATCTGGCGGGAAAATCAACACTGACCCGTACCCGAGACAAAACCTGCCGAACGACCCTCAACTTTTCATGATGCAGAACAACTCGGGTGACAGACGACAAGCAAGCAATGTTAAGGCTATTTATACACAAGTAACAGATTCACCAGACAAGGGGAGAAGCCACGGTACCAGTTACGCTAGTCAATCGTATCCTCGTGACAATTCGTAACAACTCGGCTATTTTTGCCATGTTCCGTAAAGTCAACAGACAGGAAAAACGTCACGATGTCGGCTACAGTAGAAACCGAAACAAATTCTAGTGAACTTTCGTTGCAGCCCGAAAAGTTCTACACCGTTTTGCATAAATTATGTTTATTTTAAAATTAGATGTTAAGAGACAACAGTGGACTTTGTATTGGTTGTAAAAATAATGAGTTTAATTCTACGACATGTTTCCGCACATAACTACACGTGGCGACACAGGCAGACGACACAAGAGTAATTTTGGAATGACGTCGACATGACGTCAGACACCATTTTTGGGAGTTACACGGAACACGTACTGGTTTTCGTGGCTTGTACATACAAATGTAGTACACTCTTACGAGAACAGATCTCAAAGCAATTAATTTATTTGACATATTTTCCAAATTTAACGCATTCGCAATATAGGTAACATAAATGAGATTATTATTGATGTGAACGTATTTTATATTTCCGTATCATGATTAGCAACAGCATCCGTGTCCGCAAAATCTTAACACACTTCCCACTGTATTAAAACAGTATCCGTCATTTTTCTATTGTTCTAATAATTTAAAATGACAACGTTTTCTTATTTACAACTAGTTACAAGTGTTTAACTCTACAAGTAATTAACGCTTGGCGGATACTAGTGCATGGAATAGGGTTTTCATGTTAAAATGTTGCGAACACGGATCCTGATACGGCCAAGTGGCGGTCTTGTCTGTTTTCAGTTTTAAGTATGTACTTTATTATTTTTATCATATCTTTGTCTGCATTTTGTTAAATATTTTAGCTTGTTTTTGTTGGTGACGGCTGTGTACATTGATCGGATATGTTTTACAACCATAAAATTTACATTGTTAAATGTCTTCAATAAAATCCGTGCAATAAAATAACGTCGTTTTTTAAATAGACCAACATATCACAGCGCTTATGTGTTGACTTCATTGATGTACGTTACACAGAACTGAATCAAGTGAGAAGAAATATGTCCGCAGCACACGCGCTTTGAACTTCCGGTGACGTCATCAGTTGTCCGGTGATCTTCCACGAGTGAGCCGTCTGGTAGCTTTTTAATAGTGCCGCCTGACAACAATAAAAGGAAGTTGTTATTCTATATTGCGCGTCTACCTTTAACGAGTACTAGGGAGATCGTAAGTTTGATTCTGATATATTTATGAAAGTATTGAACTACCGCGGTATGTGATAAGTACAAGCACTTGTTATCTGTGTTTCCTGTACCTTTTTACAAATTACAAATATGTATTCTTACAAAACCTTATTTACAAAACAACAACATTTTGTACCTCAAATGCCTGTTTATTGCCGGACGCAATGAGGATGTTCTCGATGTATGTGACGGTGTGGACGTAACAGGCACCCCCAGGTACGACCACGATAGCCTCGAGCTGGAAAACAGCACAACCACTAAGAAGTGCAACAACCAAAAATCGGACAATTGTTGTACATAAATAACAATCACCGGAACAGTAACACAATTATTTCTCGGGAATAAAAAAGGGAAACGCTTGTGCTATTGGTCCAATGATCTGAGGGGATGAATAATGTTTTAACTGTATATACAAAGCTCGGGAGCAGTAACATTATTGTGCGTCTAATAGTCATTAAAAATAATTTGACTTAGACTAAACATAAACTCACATACCGGGTCATTATTTTATTGGAATGGGCGGCTAGCAGCATCTAATATTTGTTAGACCTAATCAGAATATAAAAAATTGTACGTAGATTCAACGTCAATATCACGAACTGGGTTAGACTACATTTAACAAGCATAGTACATGAGGAAATCCGTTTTCTAACTATTAGTGACTATTACATGTCGTTGGAACTTATAATACTATATAGACTAAGTTATTTGCAAGAGAAAATAAAAAGATAATCCGCATTACCTTATCTAATAGAAGAAGGTAAACGAAAAGTACCGGTACTCATATTAAACATACGTACACTTACATCTATAAGCAACTAAATAACATGTTCATAGAGTTAGTTTTCCTATAAGAATAAAACGTATTAATTGCCACATACTGATCACACGTATGGTACAAAAACGTATTTTTGTGGAGTACCGTTTTGTCCTGAGTAGTGTAAATGACGTAAGGCGTTGTTATAGTTGACGTTGACGCTGCGTGTGCTGTGGATGTCACGCCTGTGAAAAAATTGACAAGTACTAGTATAAATGGTTTCCGGTTTAGCGTCCTTTTTATCAAATAACATTTAGTAAGTAAAGAGAAGTTACTGTCGCAAGAAGTTACTGCTGACTGCCAATCTCTTGGCATTCTGCGCGACTATACACACGTAGTCTATTACATGACGATTTGACGATTTGACGTGCAAGACGCACGCCACTTTCATCAAGATTTTCATAAATCATCTTTACAAACTGGTGGAAGGCTTCACACATTTTATTGTATTTATTGTTCTTAAGGTTACTAAACCCCTCAATGTACTGTTCGTTGAATACCTTTGTTGTGTGGACTTGTAGCTGTGATTGCCAACGTTGTAGCCTTAGACAACGGTGCTGTCGACGATGGCATAACTACATGAGTTGGCGACGATGGATTTGGTGTTGACAAACCGGTTGTTAAAGCGTCAGTCTGTATTGGTTGGCTTGTTTTGGTAGGAACGTGAATTGCTGTCGTTATCCCAGTTGATGGTGTTGCTGCGGTTGGTTTTGACGGTGTTGTAGTTACAGCTGAGTATGCTGCTGTTGTGTCTGGTGTTTTGGAAGTGGTTTGTGGTGGTGCTGCCGTAAATGCGGCTGGTGGACCACTTGTTGGACCTACTGTCGATGTTGTTGCTGCAGGCATTGGTGTTGTAATTGCCGGAGTGGTGTTTGTGGTGACCGGTTGTGACTGTGTGGCCATTGAATGCGCGATGGTACCTGGATAATAACACATCCGTGGTGAACATAAGGCCGTCACAATGTCGCCAGTTATCACTGTTTAGAGTTTTTGGCGTGTTAACTTTTGTTTACTTATGACAAATAATGTACGACTCTTTCTACCCAGGTACACATATTACTTCGTATACTATAGTGTTTATATAGCAAAACAGTGTGGTACCAAGCCATGTGATATGACTATTTTTTATTCATCTTACAGAACGATCATCGAGTATGTGACTTAATAAAATAATATGTAGTACTGGAGTTACAATGTACTACCCGCGGACCGGTCTACCAAGTAGAACTGGTGAGAAGCGCACTGTCTCCGAATGGCTTCCGGAATGTTCAGGTCGTCTGAACGCAGAGGGACTTCCGGGTAGTGGCCGATCCACTCACGCATAAACGCTATCTAAAGCAAGTCAATTGTAACATGCGATCCATAGACATATAAATCTTTCTTATGTCTATGATGCGATCCTAAGTATATTTAAGGCGGTTAAAACGCAACCTTTTTATAAGGCATTGTCCATGAATTTTTTTTCATTATATTAGTAGCTCAAGGGGATAAAACTGACGAATTTGTGTTTTGCACATGTAGTTTTGATTTTTTCTGAATACAGCAAAAGGCAATATGCGCTTTGAAATTGATGAGGTCATTATTAATTTCGTAATTGAAATGTTGACCTTTTGCCAATCCGCAATGTGAGGTACCCGAGTGAAGACTTTCAATGACTTATTGTCAGGTTATTAATGTTTGATTTTGTGTAAAACGTGTGTCTTGACGTAACTGTAAACTATGTTTTCAAGAAGCATAAACCTTTGCGTCAACCTTATCCGTTATTGCAGTTTAAGAAAGGAGGTGCAATTTCATTAAATCGGCAATTTTGCAGTTAATTTTTACATGAATAATGAACAGAAATATGCTATTCAAATAAAAGAACGTTAATCCGATGTGGTAAAGCTGAATGTTAAAAACGGTGCGTTTAAATCTTTTAATTTAACATGTTTAAACATTGTTGCGTGATAAATGGCGTTAAGTATATTTGTAATACATGTATATGATATATTACGATCGAAGTGCACTGTTTTCAATATGCATCAGAAACCGAGACTGTCTATATTCATGTACGAGTACCTCTATCTCGTCCACGTGCGAGGTGATCCGTTCCCTCTCATCACGTGACAGCACCACCAAGAAACACGTAATGCTGTTCCGAGCAACGAAGTAGCCCTAGCAACGAAACCGACATCCATGCCTTTACTTTTTTCTTATTCAGAGTTATTGAGTCAATGAACGTTTCACTTCTTATAAGGGTCTTAACTCCTGTCCTATTGGTGAATTTGGTGATTAAAAAAAGCTATGTCTGTGTTGACCAGCACAATGTAATTAACATGTTGTTAGCAAAATTATATGAAACATGTATTTTTAATGTTACAACAACAAAAACAACAACAACTTATTTTGATTGTTTCAATAAATAATTGTGGTTAAATGTTCTCTAGAACGAATTAACTGGCGCACCGTGCCAGGGTCGTAGTAGAAATACAGGATCTCATAACTGAGGAGCCACCCGAAACAGGCAAACATCAGCACTAACCGAATCACTTGCTGTGAAAAAAGAATTCAAAGGCTTAGTAGCTGTAACATGTTAAAGGATAACACACTAAAATAATGGCAGGCTTAACTGTTTAGTATTATATAGAACAACTAATAAAACACACACAAACAACTAAGTATGTATATGAACATTGTGTATACTGAAATAATGGTTATCATACCAAATGAGACATATTCCCAAACATAATGTTTTAACAAAATTATACATAAAATGGACACTCGCGAATTTGGCTCTTATCAATGGAGTTAATATGAGGTCAATTCAAAATGAAACCCAATGCTGCCTGTGCGGCATAATTTTGACCTTTATTAAGGTCTCGTGATTAGAGAACAAACACGTTTTATAACTATTATATATTATTAAATGTAACTATTATAAGTATATTTCTCGATAATCGAATCGAATGTTTTAATTTAACGCCAAAATAAGTGATTTTGAAATGCGCTTTTTGAAACAACTTATCATAATTTTATTATAGAGTAGGCATATACACAAATATTAAAATCTAACAAAGTGCATATTAAATTACATTTCGCATGTTAAACGTTTTTTCAATACAAAATCCTTATCATTTAAGTGCTCACTGCCAACAACATAATGGTAAAACGCGCATACAAATGTAATGGTTGTAGGCCTATACCACTAGCGGATCCTGGGGGCGCACCCGGCGCGCGCCTCCTAACCACCGCGGACCTACGATTTCTTGTATGCCCAAAATGCTAATTGTTCTCAATTTCATTTCGCTCGCTTCGCTCGCGATTTACTTCTAGCCTTATTTAAATAAAAAAGGGCCAAAACATGCTAAAATGACTTAGACCTCAAACTGTCAACACTTTCAATGATTGTTCTATCCCCCCTCCCCGTTAACAAAGTCCACGCTGCCCCTAATGTATGTATAACATTTATATATTTTCGCAGAGGGGCAGTCAATTAAATGTGTCAAAATCTCCGATTGAACGTTTCTGTGTGCTGTAAGATATGTTTCAAAACTGGGCATCAAAAATTTAGTGTTGACAGTATTATTAAGAATGGGAAAAAACACATCATGTAGATGTATGTTAAAGTATTATATGATATTTTACATGAAAAATCCATTACACACTTGGCCATAGAGACAGACACTGTTAAGTCATAGAGTCATTTGTTTCTTACATGCACCTTACTTGTACCCTGGGAGGGGTACGCAAAGGGTCGCTTTGGAGGTGTGAATGACCTATTGTAATATAATAAGCGTTAAATATAGCTTATGAATGCGAACCTTTATATAGAATATAGAATATACTACCTAGTGTGAGCGGATATGGTACAGTGGTAACGCATTGGCTCACCGATCTCGGGGTCCCCGTTTCGATCCCCCGTCCATTCAAAAATAAGTACTGGTTAAACCCAAGACTTGGCGGTTGTATTTGTGGTGGCACACATGACTGTGTAGGGGTATTGGTTGAACCCAGGACTGTGTGGTTGGTGTCGGGTTGAACCCAGGACTGTCTGGTTGGAGTACCGGTTGAACCCAGGACTATGTGGATGTAGTACTGCTTGGACCCAGGACTGTGTGGTTGGAGTACTGGTTGGACTCCAGATAAAAAAAAATAGGGAGTAAATGTACTCTCTCCTTTAAGAGTGAGGGGATAAAGTACTCCCTAATTTAAAACCCAGGGAGTAAATGTATTCCCTAATTCAAAATCAGAGTGTGAATGTGCATAAAACACATTCTTCTATTGATTTTGTATAATATACTTCCTAATAATTATTAATCTTTCTCATACGTTTGTAAAAACGACTCCAGAAAATAACTTATAAAGAATACACACATTTCCAGTTCTCCAGATAATTATTATTCTTGGGAGTATGTACTCTATTCTAAAAGAGATGAAAAGAATGAGGGAGAAACGCGCACTTACCGTAACTTGATTTTTGTAAAGGTTGTGACCAAAAAAACTTTACTCTGTATTAATATAATTCATAAATTAAATGGACATTTTTTGTCATAATATATTTTATAAATCAAGTTAACATGTCCGCTTCATGAATAGTAATGGTCCATAAACATGAAATGCTATTCTTTTTTAAGCCAGCTGTACATGTGCAGTTTAAAAACAGATAATCAGAAGGACGCAAAACGGGAATCATCAAGTCACAATTCCATCAATGTTACGCAGGCGCTGTTTATAATTTAAACAAGCGCTGAGCAGATCAAAGAATTTGGCCCACATACACTTATGTTTATGAGCGAACGAAACGAAACTGTGAAATGTACGCTCTGGAATTTTATTGTGGGCGTATTTTACCCATTTATTGAAAATTTAACGCGTAAATGTACGCTCAGAAATCCCAACTAGCGCGTAAATGCTCGTTTTCAGTGGGTAAAGTACCCCCTTACGCGCCTTATCTGGACTAATGCATGACTTTGAGATGGAGTATTGGTTGGACCCAGGACTGTGTGGTTGGAGTACTAGTTGGACACAGGACTGTGTGGTTGAAGTACTGGTTGGACACAGGACTAACTGGATGGAGTACTGGTTGGACCCAGGACTGTGTTGATGGAGTACTGGTTTGACCAAGGACTGTATGGTGGGAGTACTGATCCAGAACTGTGTGGTTCGAGTACTGGTTCGACCCAGGACTGTGTAGTTGGAGTAATGGTTAGACACAGGAATGTGCGGTTGGAGTACGCTTTGTATTCAGGACTGTGCGGCTGAACCCAGGACTGTATGTTGGAAGTACTGGTTGGACCCAGGACTGTTTGGCGGAAGTACTTGTGGACACAGGTCAGGTTGGAGTAGTGGCAGAACCCAGGACTGTGAGGTGGTTGTACGGCTTGACACCAGGACCGTGTGGTTGGTTTTCTGGTTGAACCCAGGGCCGTGTGATTGGAGTACTTTTTGAACCCAGGACTGTAAGGATGGAGTTCTGGTTAAACCAAGGACTGTGTGGTTTAAGTACTGGTGGAAACCAAGACTGTGTGGTTGGAGTACTGGTGGAAACCAGGACTGTGGTTGGAGTACTGGTGGAAACCACAACTGTGTGGTTGGAGTACTGGTGGAAACCAAGACTTTGTGGTTGGAGTACCGGTGGAAACCAAGACTGTGTGGTTGGAGTACTGGTGGAAACCAGGACTGTGTGGTTGGAGTACTGGTGGAAACCAGGACTGTGTGGTTAAAGTACTGGTGGAAACCAGGACTGTGTGGTTGGAGTACTGGTGGAAACCAAGACTGTGTGGTTGGAGCACTGGTGGAAACCAGGACTGTGTGGTTGGAGTACTGGTGGAAACCAAGACTGTGTGGTTGGAGTACTGGTGGAAACCAGGACTGTGTGGTTGGAGTACTGGTGGAAATCAAGACTGTGTGGTTGGAGTACTGGTGGAAACCAGGACTGTGTGGTTGGAGTACCGGTGGAAAACAGGCCTGCATACTCGGGGTGCTGGTTTGACCCAGGACTGTGTATGTTCAAAACGTATCCTAGTATTTTATTTCACCTATCATTTAAATGGTTGTTAAAGCAGACTTTTGACATTTTGATATATAAAACAGATTATTTTTCGTACTTTAATATAACAAATTCATTGGTTCATTTTGTCTTTTCGTTTCGTCGTTATGAAAGGACTAAGTAAACGTCATCAATGGGGGTTAAGGCATTATAAGAAACTGTAGAATTATTATAGAAACGGCACAAATTTGCTATGGTTTTAGAAACCATCTCATCATCAGTGGCGGTTCCTGATTTGACCTAACGTTTAAGTTATTTATTTTGATCATGTCTTGGCCATATTTCTAAAAATTAGGTTAAAAAAATAAAGCTAAATAATTGAGGCAAAAACACACACACACTTGTTTCCACATGCGCACTTATTTCAGTAATTTGTGTAACCTCTGCCTTCGCTTCGCTGTTTTTGCCAATTTTTTTATTTAATTACTAACAAAACTCATCAGTTTATGATTATGCCAGATCAACTACCTTCAATTGTACGTTTTCTCATTCAAATAATCCAACAAAAAATTACATTTAAGGATATTTGATTGCAGCGTCGACCGTTTCCGGTAGAATATTTTATGTTTACACCGGCGTCCACATGGACGCGCGCGAAGCTGTTAGCATCTTTACTATAAAAATATTGGATACCCGAGGTCAATTTTCAAAATAAAGATAATGAATGGACTGGTGTATTACAACCAGGCTTTCCCAGTCAAACAATTCGGTCCGACGATTTGAGGATACCAATCGAACCTCGTCAAACTCTGTGTCCGTAGGTCCGACGGAGTTTGGCTATGACTGATATTATGCATCACTTTTGTAGGCAATTGACATTAAATACTCATTTATAATTCTATAAAAGTGTGCAAGAGGTCCCGGTTTTAATTCTCGGCTCTGGCAAGCATATTTGTATTTGATATTTTGTATTCTTGTTGTTTTGTTTGCACTTTTTGGTCCCAAACATTATATGCCATGATATTTTGCATTACCTTTTGCAGTTAATTCATTAAGTATACTTCACATATTGCAAAAATTGTGAACGACTTTAACTTAAGGGTATGAAGATACAGACCAAGCATCTTAAAAACATGGTCATTCTATATATTCTCAACGTACATGCTATATGTATTGATATATATTTTAACTGGTATGTCTACAAATATCCAGCAACTAGGTTTACAGTCCAATTTTATCCATAATTAACCAGCTAATCTAACCCCACCGTTTCTCTCAATAAACATTAAGTTTTATTCGTATGGAGTCCGATTGAAGAAGACACCCTTTTTCATTTGTTCGGTTATTTTACTCAAGGCTTATAATCATGTAGAACAATTTACTTTGCTACTACCATAGCTTTTAAGAAAACATATGTTTCTTGTACCTAACTACTACGTTGTTAATGAATTTTTCTCTCTACTTAACCTCTTGTTATGTCTTCAAAACAACAATGACAATAATGCTTATAATTTTGGTACCAATGGATGTAAAAGAAGTTGTCGGTAATATTGGATGCATGAACAATTTATTTTACCCTAAACTTTTGGACGTCGCCATTTTCATGTATACTACGTATTACGAAGTCGAGTAAGTCATCGACCGAATATATGTTCATTTTAAATATGTTTATATTTCATCTTCACTCTGTACTGGAAGAAAACGAAATGATCTTATAGCAACATTTTATTAGTCATAAACAAAGGCGATAACGGATACAAGTGGTTGAAATCGAAAATGTATTTCTGAATTCATCAAGACAACAGTAAAAAGATAAGAAGAGTAGTAATTAAAAAAATATGGCCCCCTGTCTAGTTCTGCCGTCGAATCCCAAAGCTACCAGATGATCACGCGGGCAGTTGTTATTACAAATAATTATAACACGTACATAATTATATGCCACCGCATATGATGGTACAAATGATATCACGTTTGCTCTTGCCAACATTGTAGATTCACGTTGCTGATCGGCTGTAACAAACAAAACGTCCATCGTCTGATACTAGTACATTGAATAAAGGATGCAGTAATAAAGTGTATTTGATAAATACATTCTTTTTAGTTATTGAATTTTGTATTTTGCCGAGAAAAACATAATCATTCATTACCACTGATGAACAGCTTCAATAAAACCGAGGCTGCTGTTTTTCCGTGCAGGCTATGCTTCCTGAAGGCTTTGCATTCGATCAGTTTAATGCTCCACCAGCACACATGACGCTAGCCATCAGACCCAGGACGGAAATGTCCGTCAACTTGAAATGCCTTTCTGTCACCCTTCCAACACGGGCCGTTATCTGTTATAATCATAAAATAATTCATCACTGACTTTCACTGTTAGCAGTTTTAATATGTGAACAAGATTTTGATATGGTACATATCAAAAACACAATTGTTATGGTTCAAATGTTTCTAGGTTTGCTTGGCACACACTATCGTCATTATTATACTCTATAATATACAGATAATCAATGAAAGTGCAAACGCGTCTAGTTATATGCGCATATACCAGACATTCAGGATACAAGACCTACCTACGCCACAAAGACATATCAGATGAAAATCTCTGTGCTTAAGTAGGAGCCAAGCGTCCGTCTTACATAAATATGAGTTAACTTGGTCAGATTTGCTTTAACACAATATCATGCTGGTATAAAGCGACACTGTAATTGAAAATTATAAATTCAAATCCATTTTTGTTGAGTTGTCAGGGTGTTAAGGGTAATATCGGTCGTATACAAAGACCGAGTTACGGCAAAACGTACGTACAAACATTTTAGAAAAGCTGACAACATTTGCCAGGGGATAGAGCAGAAAAAGTTTGGTCGTCTTTTTCCCAGCCTTCTTCCAAAACCTTACGCATGCCTGAAGGAGACGGGCTCAAAAGATCAAAGGAATCTTGTTTGGGTCCCCTCGTTTTTTTCTGCGAAAATATTTATGCCAATTTACAAATGCCGACAAAAGTAAATCTCAAAAATGACGTTATTTCCAGACGTGCTCGACAGTTTCCTTCTAAAATTAATTATTTTTTCCAAAACTTGTTTATTTATAAGATAATTAGCATAGTTTCTTTCCTTAAATTTCTCTTAACTTGCATAACATTGAAAATCTAGGACGTCATTTAAAAAAATGTGTATTAAATACTGACCACAGCGCGGAAGAATACAGAAAATAAAGTATTTATCGCAGAACAAGAAAAGGTAAAACAGAGGCTGTTTTACAGAGACGGTCTATGTTGAAGCTTGGTGTGATATGCAAATTCATCAAGCGTTATGGAAAGTGCTTTATGTCATGAAATGTTCACTTGGAGTTCCAAGTGTTATGCTTGGGAGGAGTAATTTTTTTGTCTATTTCAGGTATACTGGGCGTGTACGCAATTTCGGCTACGTTTTGCAGTTTGTTTAGTAGTGTATCTAAATAAACACAACATTGACAATGACGTTTTTGTAAGCTAATCCTAGATCCTTCTGACACACTTCTGTGTGGCTGTTATGCTAATTTGTATCACACACAGTCGTGATCAACCACCTCTTAAATCTACATTATTTCAGCTCCATGTGTACGCAAATATTCGGCCACTAAAAATCAGCAAATGGGAGATGTGTATTCAACTATTTTTAGATTTAATTCTTAATAAAGACAAATATATGCAGTCACTGGAGTTTGACGCCATTTTGGGCGGACTGTCGATAGGTCTATTGCGTACATGCCCATTATTTTAGCTTTTCTTAAATTAATCTTTCCTTTTCTTAACAGTTTTCTCTTATATTATGCTACTTGCAAAATATTACCTGGATGTTTTTTTAGATCTTTTTTGGTTTAAATTCTTTAAGAATCTACAGATCAGTCATGTTTGAGCGACATATTTCCAAAAAACAACAACACCGGCTTGTTTAGGAATTCCTTGACCTTAATTTTCATTGGTTTAAAATGATGTGTAACCGTACCTCTCGTGCTATGATGGCAGGTGGCCTTTAAGGCCGCGCACGGACGGTTACGAACCCAGAGATTCGACCACTGGGTCTGCCTTTGTCTGACTAGTCGTAAATGTAATCCCAATTCCTAAAGACCAAAACAATCCATGACGCTTTAGTATCT
>Ga0224511_10002154_pt1 | contig 12940 bp, 5 predicted proteins | sample SF_May12_sed_USG_2_FD_169988 | JGI IMG/M metagenome (GOLD analysis project Ga0224511, IMG submission 169988) | Sediment microbial communities from San Francisco Bay, California, United States - SF_May12_sed_USGS_8_1 | ecosystem: Environmental > Aquatic > Marine > Sediment | place: USA...
AAAATTCACTTCTGACAAAAGTGCAATGCTCAAATGTCGTATTATATGCTGAGCATAAACCAGTAGTTTTAGATTTATGACCATTTCACGAGACCCAAGTTGGCTTCTGTAATGTGTATTTACCGCTAATGCAGACATAAGATCTGCATAATGCTCTCATAACTAGCATTCCCTAATACGTTATCCTCACGCATGGCAATAAATACTACAAGAACAAATAGACGCTTTCCAACGTGGATAATACAAATAAATGATAATTATGTACGTTATATCGATCAGTGGCTTGTCGTTTCATTACTACATGTACTGATTTACCGACACTGTCACGGACAAGGGTCAATTACGTTATAAAACGTACAGAAGTGAAACAAGAAATGTCATTAAAAAAGACAAACTGCGTCGGATTAAAATAAGGAAAATAAATAACACAAGGCTAAGTACTTGTACATATATCTTACCCAGATGAATAAAAACAAAGCACATGCTCAAGTCAATAACATTAAATGACAATTTCAACTCAAAAGTTGTCGCGTTATATAATCTCTTCTAGACAAATGAACTCATAGTCGCAAACATGGGCAACAATAAATATAATTAATTCATAAAGTAAATGTTTTATTGTTCCAGGTTTTAATTTAATTTATTATTTATAATAGTGGAATTAAACCTCTTAGATTCAAATAAATTCCAGAGTTACATCTAACCTTCTTGCAAATTTTACAGCACAAACTTATTTCAAGACTCTCAAAGTGTAAACCCCGGAATCTGGACGACGTAGTGATGCTAACCTTATAGTTATTGGGTAATATGTCAGACTTTTTACTATAAACCGGTTCACATCTAGAGACGTAATTCATTTTATCCATACAATATTTTTTGACAGGTAACTGTTTATTGTTTCAATATAAAAACACTTTACAATAGTGTGTCCTTTATTTTTTGGCGCGTATCAGATTCATCCAATCGAAAACGGGGTTTTCTCTGTTTCCCACATGTCATTTTAGTGCTTATGAAACCAATAGAACGGCGGATTTCTTAAATCCCAGACAGACGTCATTATACAGAAATGTAGGTCAAAAGTGAACTTAGACAGCTACGCCGAAAAAATGTCGGTGTGTTGGATATGACCAATGTTATTGGTCATGTTGGAGTTGTTGCTTCTTTAAGTTTAATAACACAACAATATAACTGATTTCATTATTGGAAATGTTGGGCAAATTAAAACTCATATCAACACGAATTGCGCCATTGAATTAAGCATGTTATTATTTTATGATAGCATTCCAGTTGCCCAAGTAGACATTATATTGTATAACATGTAATACACATGTTGTCGAAAGCTCAATACATTACATTTTACCATTCGCATAATCCCATTATTGCGTATTTGATAACAGTTTGCGTAAACATATCAATAATCCAGTCACACGGACGTCATTGGGAGTCACAAGACTCGGAGATGTTACTTTTGACATACGTGTATCTACGAAAAATTTCCTCTTGGCACTAAGTGGTATTTACATTGTTGTTTTGATTGAACTTTTTATTATAGACCGGTTAAACTATATATTCTTTGTCGCCAATCGTGCATTCCTGGCATGAACAACAGTAATGCAAATGGATTGAAAGTTGTTAAATCACAATTTATCAAACGGGTTGTCTGTCATGTTATCAGTTTAATAAAAGAACGATACGGTTGACGTGTAAAGATAATTGAATACCGTTTAAAAATAATACGGTTACGGATTTATGTACAATGCTGATTCAAAGGGATATTACTGCAGTTGACAATTAAGTTTGAACGGGCATATGCTTTTGAAAATGTCAAGATAAATTTTAATTATTTTTGATGATGGTGGATTTGCCTGGTTGTGTTCAGGAAGTTGGAAAGAAAATTAATTCTTTGTGTCGTTATAACTTGGTTAAGGTCCGCTATAACAAGTTCGCTTGACACCTAGGTCGTGAGGGAAATCAGCTTGGAAGTTTTCAATAACACCGATTCACACTATCAGTGTCTCTAGGTAATACTGATTTTACTATGCCATTAAAGAATAACGCTTTATCGCATTATACGTACAATAAAATGCATGTTGCAAAACATGTTAAAGTGAACGCGATGTCACAACTTGTGCAACTAGGGAAAAACAAGGAAAACAATGGTTGGGTTTCTTTTTCATTTACATAGGTAACATCGTCCGCCTTGATTTTTGTGAATGAGAAGATGGGTAATCGATCATGTGATCAAGATTAACATTACTTAAATGCAGATACATAAACCGATAAAAGAGGCGTGTTTCATCTACTAAATATAGTGTACGTGGTGTGATTCCTGCAACAGAGAAAGGTGATGTAGCTGATATGGCGTTACTTCAGACATGTAAAGATAAATAGAAGAGAGTTGAACAATGGTCTTAAATATTAGACCCATTATCGTTATCGTAATTTCAATATCATGAAGAAAATAATTTACAGCAATGAGCAATTAATGTCAATTTTCTCAGATGACTGTCGCAATATATAATTGATAAACGTTTATTGACCACATTAACGTTTTAGTTATGAAGGTCATTCAAACAACACTCTTCAAATCAAACAACACTATTGGGTAGTATCTCTTTAAGTGTCAACTTTTAAATGTAAAAATCTAACTGATGCTTTCCATTCTTCTTATTTCGTGTCATAGACGCTTATTAAGATTAACTCGCATAACCGCCTTGTTACGAGTATATAGTCAACACAAATACAGAAACGTTTGGTATTGACATGATAATAAATTCATTTGCGAAATAGCTTTCATTTTGGGGGTTGCAGTCTTGGGTTTATTAAAGCTGTTCATCAATGGTTATGAAAGATGCCACACCACTGACATCTTCAAGCACACGGACGCATATCTATTTTCAAATATAAACACTATACAATCCATAAAGCCTGTTTTCTGTTTTTATAAAGCTGGTGCGTAAGGTAAACATTGAAATAAAGGTGTATTATTCTTTATAAGAAGAATATTCACGAAAACTACATTTGTTGATATACTTTTTATTAATATTTAATTTTGCACAAACTTACGAACCATATTTTCGAATACTGGATTGCTTTTGTGCAGTCCAAACATTCGTATACATGTATAACTACCAAATAAAATTTGTTTTTGTTTCAGATGTCCGACTCTAGTCAAGGTAATAAAAATATTTAAACTTTCAAATGATGCCGAGTTTTCAGACGCATACGCATATATAGCAAGTCGTTTAGTATCACCCTGGGTATTGATTCTTCTATAAAGAACTGGTGTTACAATATAAAATGCAATAATGTTCAAAGACCGATAATGCATACAAAGCAGACAAGGACCATATTTTATGGAACCATGCAATTGCCCACACTCGAAAAGGACTTAGACAACAAAAAGAAACACCGATAACCAGACGCAACAATCATTAGAAGAAATGCTTTTAAAATGTTTTCTGTATATTTTGTGTATTTGTGATGCCTTGAGAGGGCAATGCTTTTCATTCGGGGTTCAACAAGTTTTCTGCAGCTTCGAATCTCACAATTACTTAATTTAGTTGTTACAAACTATTGGTACAATAAAGAACATAATGTTTTTTAATATCCGATAAATAAGCAAAATGAAATGTACATAGACAGGTTTTTTTTTAATTAAAATTGTATTTCCTACTAAGTGAAAATATGACAAGTTGTGGTTACAGGGATACAATCCACTTACGTAGAAATCTCTTCAATTTATAAAAAAAAATATTAAGTGCTTTTGAACTGCGTCTTCATGGAAAAGCATCCTTATAAACTATATTTTAAAATACAGTTGTGATGATCATTAATCCTTAACCATTATATCATTTTTGTTTTGTTTCCAAGCAACAAAACGTATTTAAAACTACCGCAGAAATCACGGCAGCGTACTGTCTCTAAATGTGCATATTGGCGCCTTAATTCTTAAGCATTGTCTGCACAGAAGTTCAACGAAACTGTTTAAATGCCACACGGTCATGTGTTGTATTTAATTCATGAAACAAACACAAACTTGCCTATATTGCGTTTGGATAGAGCTTGTCTGTATCTGCGATGCACATATTATGCAAATTGTATTGTCTACATTGAATCATTAGGACGATCTTCAGTCAGTGACTGCCTTGCTAATGTTACTGTGTCCGTTGTTTCTGTAAAGCCAGTCTGGTAAAAAAAACCCGCAGTGAACACGTACCATTGTACCGTTTTTATCAACTGACTACGAGTTGCATAAATGATTTCGTATGAATTAGCAACGGTATTGCAAGCAATTTTACCGGCAAATTTTATACTGAAAAATTCTCCTACTGTTATAAATGTTTATTGAGTTTTCTAAGACAATTATTATTTGTGCACAACATTTTTTGGCCATACACAATCGTGCATGGCTATTTCCACGACAAATGGGTAATTGCCAGTGATATTTGTTTCAGTAATGTGCCTCAAATATTTTTTAATTATGCAATATATTTCACTGTATAGGTTCTTTCTTGACATTAAAAGTGATCTTAAAATTCATTGAAAGCCTTAAAACATGTTAGGTCAAAACAACATTCCATTTTAAAACATTTCTAAAAACATTTAGCGGTGTTAAGCAACACAAACAACAAAAACATACCATTCTGTTTTAACATTTCGTTAGTGGGCATATTACACGCTTTATTGTCAGTATGTCATGTAGTCCATTGTAAGCAAAATACGAATATATTCTTTTAAAGTTTCCTTTTTAAGCAACATTATTATAGAAGTATTAAATTTCTGTTATTTCGTCTCTGAAATCTCGTCAACTTTAAATTGACGAAGACCGGAAAAATCAGATGACCACAGATTACATTTAGGTTCACAATGCTTCATATTCTACCAGATGCATTGAGCGGCTTACAATTTAAGCATTGTTAAAGGTCAGAACATCAAAAAGGAAATAAAAATAATAGTTTAGAAGACGTTAACAATCAGTGCTATTTTGAGCATCTTCAATTGTATGTTATTTTGTTTACACATACGCTAACTTATATAAACAAAAAAGTGCTCGGTGTACTTAAGTAAATAAAACAATTGTCTATACAAATGTTCATTTTCCCAGGTACAAATTGGACCTTCATGTTCTAAATATCAATAAAAATTAGAAGACAAAATGAATTTCTAATACGCAAACATCTTTGCATGCACATTCTAACTATATTTATGCATAATTATGTTTCTTCATATCATATATATCAAATCATTGAAAGCCCTAGTGAAACCTATTTTTCCCGCACATTTTCAGAGAATTAAGGGGTAATATTGACATATATATCTTACCTGACTACAATTTTATGCATGGGAACAAAATAGTTCCTGTTTACACCTTGGCCGTCAGGGAAATCTTGTGTAAGCGTTTACGCATGTGTCAACACAGGTTCAGTGTCCCCAGGAAATTGTTTCTAAGCACAAGACCTGTAATTTAATGAAAAGACTAACTTGTTTATTGTCACGAGGTCATACGTTCCTAATATAGGTGTGCTGTAATTGTTAAATAAGACAAATCAGGAAGACGAATTCGCGAATACGTAACCGCCGATTGAACGCGTTGCAAGAAGACAAAAAGCATAATTATGTATGACATTGTCGAGAAATGGTACCTATATATCATTTGCCAAATATATGTGAAACGGCATTGCAATACATCTACAAAGTAACGTTTAAGTATAATACAACAGTACATAGAACATATATAAAACAGGTAATCTTTCTCTTATATCAAAGCAAAACCTTTATCTTATATCCAGTACACGTGTTTTACATTGCACCAAAATTAAGAGATATAAGGAAAATGACGCCTAATAAAATTATGCTATTGTCCCCACAGGACATGTCCTTCGGACCGCAAATAAAGCGGAGTATTGAAGGATTTGTAAGTCCTCTGTCTCTCGTGTATTAATAGAAACAGTCCGAATCAATCGTATACTCTCCTGTTTGCTCCTATACAAAAATAACTACGTGAAGCTGATTAATAAACTATAGAGACTTGGCGACGTGCACAATATGAAAATCAGCAAACAGCCACGCCTGAACATTCTAAACATATTTGTCGCTAGCTGCCACTGGTGCCACGCTTCTTTCTAATTCTGTGGTGATGACTAATGATACGACAAAGGCAATGTTCTAAACTCAAAAGTCAGTAGACGGGGTGACCGCAGGGCGAAATATAGAGTCGACATTATAAGCGCTAGGCATTTTACTCGAGGACAATTTGCTTGTTCATATGACGGCCTCTTTCCTCGGATATCGAAAGTCAATAAAACGTTCCATGTGATTAGTCATATGTTCACAAACAGGTAACGCAAACAAAATCCGTTTCATTTTTGTTTACAGTTCATTGTGAGGAGACATTCTTCTTATGAAAATAAATGGTTAGTCAATGTTTAACACACACTCATAATAATAACAAGTACAACCCCAAGCACAAACACCATATATCACCATATTAAAACATCATGTTTTGTTTATGATCAATGTTGTAAGGTAAGGAAAAGGTCGTATTACAAGTGTTGTTTTTGTAATACGTTTAATTGATGCCCATGTGAGTACAGCATAAAATTATATAGAGCAACGGCTTGTTTTAAACATAAGAAGCAGAAACTTGTACAGTGCAGTTAAGAAAAATACCTAATACTCTTATAATCGTTTTATTCATTCAAAACTCATTTGCCTACAGTGTTTTACAAATGGGAAATACTATTTTCTTTTCATTTCGTTATACATAGTACGACTGCAACATCACCTAACCTTAGGTAATACCAGTTTTATGAGAATAAAGAAGACCATAATTTGCAAATATATATTACATAAATCCCTCTCATTATACTATTACAGTTGAATGCAACTATGTTGTCGACTTAACTTAATGTCCAAAAAGGAATATACGTTTGACAAATACTGATACATTGCAAAGGGCGTCAACGTTAAAATATTTTACGGACCGTGATCCTGATACAGACAATGGAATAGCAGAACACACTGACATTATTGTAACGCTTACGTTGTCAAGATTCGTACAGGTGTAAAACCCGTTTCAAAATTTACAATTAGTTTAGTGTAAACTTGTGACTTAAAGTGCCGAAAATGTTATACAATATGTGCACACGGTGACTATACGGCGTTGTCAAAGTCAGACATGATCCAACTATTCTTATACATGCATAATAACTGTAAAGAATTAAAATAAAAGAAAAATCCGAAAAACACAAATAATAGTTTATTCTTAATGTTGCGTTTAAGTGTTCTACGTGTTTTTGTGTCGTTCTGTGTGTTGGTTTTTGTACGGGCCATTTTGTCATGATGCCCTTAAACTTGACATATCTACATTGTTTACAACATTCTTTGTTTGAACATCTCTTCATTTGATATTTAGACAAGAAAACGTTTGAAAATTGCTGTCAGTTTTGAATGCCCCTTCGTGTCCATGTGACTAACATAATACAGTTGCATTAAGTGACCGGATTATATACTGTGCACTCCATTTCGCATCTGCTGGTATAATGCATTAGAATTACGAGTACTATTTTTTGTAATACATGTACATCCAAGGAGGATGAAAGTAAAATAAATGCAATTTGTCTGGCAAGGCGATATATGTATGTATTGGCTTGCAATACAAACTAAGACCGCAATTGTGACCGAGAAACAGGGAACATGCGGTGCCATACAAAATCTTCAATTAAATAAGTTATGTCCTGATTCGTACTGAATGTCGAAAACCATTGCCATTATTTTTGATAGTGTTCGTTTTATTTCTTCACACTCCACGAAATGCAAAACAGCAAAACACACATGCTAAGAAAGTTCTAAAAGATGTGCAATGTTAGACATCTGTTTAGCGCTATTGAATTTGTGCTTGATACATTTCAGAAGTATTGAACTCAAAAGGTGTGTTGTTGCTAAAATATTGCAATGAGTTTTGCAGGAGGTGATGCCAAGAAATTGTAATTACTGCGTTCAAAGTGCAGCACTTGAATGTGGTGAATTGAGTTAAAAGCACGAATGAAAAAAACAGCTAGTGTTTTAAAATAATGTAGTCTGTACATACCAAAGAAATGTGACACTTCATGAAATGTTTTAATGCTTAAGTGATAATTTGCCTTATTTGTAAGTAATTTGTTCTTTTTAGGACACGAACAGAAAAATGTCATTTTGTTTTATATAACACACAGTGACCATGTGAAGGCTGAATCATCAAAACACTTCTAGATTATTAAAATGTAATTGTGTTCCAAATTAACAGTAACAGTCACCAGAATAATGGAAATATCAAACACAAAACTAAGATTTGTTGAAAACATGTTCTTTACCCGTATGACACACATTTAATTATTGTCTTTGCATTTTATATTGAAAATAGGATATGACCAATTAAACGTATTGAACAAGACGTTTTATAATATACCGTGGCCATTTACATCAGAGTAGAATTATAAGGTGTATATACTCAAACCTGAAATAAAGAACAGAAAACTAAAAAACAACAACTATAAAGTGCACTATATTTGAGAGAGCAACCTACGCCACAAAGGGTTTGTCAGACACAGACAAGAATTTTAGTTCCGTGTGAAATTGATACCGTCTAGAAAGAATTCTGATCGCTCCGTGATTATTATAGCATTAACTGGTGCGTGTGTTTATTGTCGGTTTGGTCTGTATTCTGAACAACTATTAAAGTTATATTACCGTTGAACGAGAGCATTTAACCACGCACCTTAGTTTTCATAGATTTTCACCTAAATAATAAGTATATCCTCATAAATGATAAACTGCAATACTATTTAGATCTGATTTCATCGAAACACTGAGATGTAACTGAATATTTAAAATCCTAGCCGTTTGTAAAAGCTCTCGTGATCGATCGGTTTCAAACGGAGTTAACTCATTCGCATACGGAAGCATTCGGGAATGCTATTTTTAGAAACATATTGAGTTAGATATTGCCCATTTGAAATCTGATTCGACCATTTACGGAAATAATCGAATGGCTTTCCGCCTAATTATAAAGCTAATTTGACTAACCTAGTCAAATAAGAAAATGCATTTTAAGAATGGCCAGAAATGTTACGGAAAGCGTTTCTAAGTTGAAAAGCTTTGTCAATACTTTTTAAATTATGCATTTAATAATATTTAGGTGTTTATTTGACAGTATATTTAGATTAATTTGGCCAGGAATAAAACTTTAATGCAAAAGTAAGATGTTTTGGTAGAATAACTCTCTTCAGACTGATGTTTTAAGGAATGTTTATACCAGTACACATTGAATAAAAGATCAACGAATGATAATAAAAAGGATTTTGACGAAATATGGGCTATATTCGTTTCATTATATTTTAAGATAAGAAAACCCCTCTTAAAATGTGTGACTTTTTAAAACGTTCTTTGTCATTTTGACTTGATTCTTGGTGGCTAATCCACATGGCGTTTATAATTTGCGTGCAGAATAATTGAAGCAATTCGGTTTAAAACTAATTTATGTTATTTTAATTGTGTAGAAAAACATGGAGTTTACTGTCTTATATAACACACACATAGCATTACCTTTATGCACCAATTTGGTATAATTTAGGAAAGTGACACATTGGAAGAAAAATTAAAGTTGTTTTCTTCCATGAAATACTTACCAAAATTGACACAAAACATTTTGTGCATATTATAACTCTCTGAAATAGGCATGCCCTCCGGGTTTTTCCATTTATTTACAACAAAATGTAAGAAATGAAAATAATACGTGCTGTAAGGTTTCGTTGACAGTTTTTTCGTCGCATAGCTAGAATGTTTTGCCCACATTTATAATAAAAATCGTTGTGTATGAATGTTATAACATTTGCTGATATTTGTTGATGGTTAAATCAAATACAAGTGACATATAATCATCTTTTGATATGTACTTGTTTGGTTTACAAGGTAATTAAATAATAAATATGCAGTTATATTCTGACGAGAAAGATTGCTATCAACTTTATTAATGACAATTCCTCGTACATCTCTGAAAAAGAGTGCAAACATATCGTCAATAAGTTAAACTTCCTAACCTTTTTACTCTTTCATAAACCGGTTGCTTCGGGCTGTATCTAAAACATGTTTTCTTTGGCGTAAGAGTTTTTTTTAATGAAAACACAACATATTGCACTGTTTTAATATAAATTGAAGAGATCAAAGCTAGACCTCTACTACATAATTGGGAACGGTTCCCAAATATTATTTTCTTAAATATGTTTAAAATACGACATCGTTACATATTGTGTATAGCCTTTACAAAATGTTTCGGTGTTATGTAGTTATTTCATTCTGATTGACGTTAAATTAATATTTTTGTTGATATATTTACAAAAGATCTGATTAAAAGATTGTACACACGCCCTTTGCAATTTTTACAAAAATAAAATGTATATTCCCAAAGGAATTTTTTATGTTGATTGCGTTTTCTAACTAGTCCAGTAATATGAAATGCAAAACTAGTATACATGTACATGAAAAACTATTCAAGAGTGCCCAAAGTAGTTTAAACCAAAACTGTTTACTTAATTTAGTCTGAGTGATCGTGAGGTGGGGAAAGGAGCCTGCGGTTCGTTCAAATAGTTATTTACTTCTAGATCATATTTACTCGCATTTATCTGTCTTTTATACAATATCTCTAAACTCGACTCGAGGTTTGTCTGTTTAGTGCGTTAACTAGACAAATGCAATAATGTCTGCTACTCTAAACGATTTTGGTAAACAGCTTTGTACCACCCACAAAGCACTGTTGACTAGCTTGTCATTATTGCACTATGTATTTATGTGCACGTATATATATTAATGTTTCTTATGTCTGAATATTTCAATTTTACTCGGATTTCTAAGCAGAAGTACATTCATTTGAATATTTTTTATGGCACCGAAAGTTCCCCGTTTCTCGGTCACAACTGCGGTTTTAATTTGTATTGCAAACTAATACATACATGTATCATGAGCCAGACAGATTGGATTTTTTTTTCATTTATATCATTATGTATAACTAAACTAATTAAAACAATTCTCATATCCGTAAACGAATATACCAGAAGATGTGAAATTGGGTGCACGGTATATATTCCGAATGGTTACATTATTGTTTCATGCAGGCCACTGAGTCTTTTTTCCGGACGTTGTTTACGAATGCAGATTCTGCTAGCGACATGGATTAGTCCCAATTTTTTTTAACTTGTTCGATTGTTTTCCGGATACGAATCCGGACCCTGATACGGTCACGACAAACGTAATGTACCTACACTTCCTACTTGACTAGTACAGTCATATAAAATAAGGAAAACAAACAAGCGTTGTTACACCATGATATAAGTTCGTATTACAAAAGTGTGATCTAAGATTCGGATTGACACGAGCAAGTAGGGTAAACGTAATCAAGCAGTAAAGCTGTAAGGACCCAAAAAATGGCTGATTGAGCGGCTCTAGTTGCATTCAACTGTAATAGAATAATCAGCGGGATTTTTCTAATTTATATTTCTGCAAATAGGCGTCTTCTTTATGCTCATAAGACTGATATTCTCCACGGTTAGCTGATGTTACAGTCGTACGATGTATTACAAGAAATAGGCTATCGATCGAAATATTCTTTCTCTTAAAATACACTGCAGGCGCAATAATTGCAAATGAATGAAAATTCTATTATTGTTTTGGGTTTTACTTTGCGCTTAATGGTAATTGACAATTTCCTGGTTCTTTTTTAAAGCAATCAGTTGCTCTGTACAAGTTGTACTCACATGGGCATCAATTAAACTTATTACATGAGAAACAAATGAAATAAGATATTGCGCTTACATCGGGAAATTGAAAATAAATAACAATGTTTAAAATAGTGTTGTTTTAACACGGCTGTATGAGTGTTGTGCTTGGCATCATAAATTATGTGTTATCCTACATCGTTTACATACAACTGTTCGTGGTAGACACTAATATTATTACAAGTGTGTGTCATTATTGTTAACAAATACTTACCATTTATATTCATAAGCATTCCCCTCCAAAGTGACAGGTAAATAAATACAAAACAAAATATTCTTTTGGCTGGCCTGTTCTTGACAATGAAATAAATCACATTGAGCCTTGTATTTTTACTTTCGATTCCCCAGCAAAAAAGTCGTCAGATGTATGATGTATGTGTCCTTGTGCAAAACGCTCAGCATTAATAATGACGGTGCCACATGTCGCTCCAAAGACTTTCGACCCTTCCTCTCTTGAGTGTAGAGCATACCCTTGTCGTATCATCAGTCATCACCAACGCGTTAGAAAGAAGCGTGATGCCAGTGGCAGCTGACGACAAATATGTTTAGGAGTGTTCAGGCGTGACTGTTCGCTGATTTCATATTGCGCACGTCGCCAAGTCCATATATTTTATTAATAAAATTAAAGTATTTGATAAGATGATAAGATTGATGTGCACTGTTTCCATTAATACACAAGAGACAGAGTACTGACAAATCCTTCAATACTCTTCTGTATTTGCAGTCCGTATGACATGTCCTCTGGGGGAGAATAGCATAATTTTATTAGGCGGCATATTTTCTATTGCTCTTTATTCTGATACAATGTAAAAACACAGTGTATTGGGTATACCATCTTTGTATATAGATCTAAAGGGTTTTCTTAAATGTAAGAGAAAAAAGTCCTTTGTATTTTATTATTAACTTTTAAATGTTACTTTGTAGATGTATCGTAATGCCATTTTACTGATATATATCAAATAGTATATATAATTTTTATGTAGCAGTTTCTCCACCATGTCATACATATACCCTTTGTCGTTGAACTGTTTCAAGCGGAGTTTACGCACTCGATTTTTTGTCTTTTGTCTTCCATGTTTGTGCTTTTTAACAATTATAGCACTTCTCGCTTGAAACAGTATTTCCTCGGG
>Ga0224511_10002155_pt1:0-5000 | contig 12939 bp, 7 predicted proteins | sample SF_May12_sed_USG_2_FD_169988 | JGI IMG/M metagenome (GOLD analysis project Ga0224511, IMG submission 169988) | Sediment microbial communities from San Francisco Bay, California, United States - SF_May12_sed_USGS_8_1 | ecosystem: Environmental > Aquatic > Marine > Sediment | place: USA...
ATGATGCCACACCACTGACGCCCCCTAGCGCATGAGCAGAACTCCATTTTCAAATGTAAACAACATACATGTACACTCCATGATCCCTGAGGACCAGAAAAATATTACTACACAATGCTGTAGTACGGGGCTTTGAGGAACATTTATACAAAAAGATACAAATTTAGAAGACTGTGAAAATTCTATTTTTTTCTCTAATGAAACTAAAACACTAGAACATAATAATGGTAACGCACAATCAAGTCATCTTTCGAAATACGAATGTGGAATTGCTTTGAAAGAAATGCAAAATATTAAAAGTCCTGGAAGCGATGGTCTAACTGCTGATTTTTTAATTAAATAATTTGGAATGATATAAAAAAAGTTAATCAACTCTCTAAATTACTTGTTTGATAACGGAAAGCTAAAACCCCTGCCATACCAGAGTGGCGTCCTTACAGCGTTCCCACTGCGTTTACAAAAATTGCAGAACGCCGAGGTGCGCGCTGTGGAATCGGCAGCAACGCTGTGCAAACGCTGTGCAATCACCTAGAACGCCATGCGGTGGCGTTTATTTTAAGCATGCTCAAATCAAACGCCTCGGCTTGGCGTTTCCACAGCGTGTTAGACAGCATGCTGTGGCTGTGTGGTTATCTAGCGCGCCGTGGGCGCGTTGTGAGCGCCCGCGTGCACGCTGCAAAAACGCCGTGTAAATTCTGCATTTGGAGTAGGCGTTTGCAATGCATTTTGATAATAAAACAAATCATCATCAAATGTATTTAAATATACAAAGTATTTATTATAATAAATGCAAATGGTTAAAGTTTTATTTAAACTAAAAAAACTTAGAGCTTGACCATAGTTTGTCTTTTTAGCTCACAACGTGCTCAGGGTGAGCTATTGTGACCGGCCTTTGTCCGTCGTCCGTCGTCGTGCGTCGTCCGTCGTGCGTCATCCGTCAACTTTTTTACTTAAACATCTTCTCCTCTGAAACCGCTCATTGGATTTTGACCAAACTTCACAGGAATGATCCCAAGGTGGTCCTCTACCAAAGTTGTTCAAACCGTTCCAGTTGGTTGCATAAGTTGGTCACGGGGTAAAAAAATGGTTTTCAAAATGCAATTTTCAAAAATCTTCTTGTCTTAAACTACAAGGCCCAGAGCTTTCATATTTTGTATATAGCATCAGCTAGAGGTCCTCTACCAAAGTTGTTCAAATTATGCCCCTGGGGTCAAAATTGACCCTGCCCTGGGTCACAATTTTACATTAAATTATATAAGGAAAAGTTCAACCGACATCTTCTCTTGAACCGCTAATGGTAATTTGACCAAACTCAACAGGAATGGTCCCTGGGTGGTCTCCTATCAAAATTGTTCAAATGGTTCTGATTGGTTGCATATGTATGTCACGGGGTCAAAAATAGGTTTACAAAAGGCAATTTTCAAAAATCTTATCCTCTGAAACTACAAGTCCCAGAGCTTTTATATTTGCTATATAACATCATCTAGAGGTCCTCTACCAAAGTTGTTCAAATTAAGCTCCTGGGGTCAAAACTGACCCCCCGCCCGGGGGTCACAGTTTTTCATTGAATTATATAAAGAAAACCTCAAATGACTTCTTATCTTGAACCGCTAATGAGAATTTAACCAAACTCAACAGGAAGGGTCCCTGGGTGGCCCTCTACCAAAATTGTTCAAATGGTTCTGATTGGTTGCATAAGTAGGTCACGGGGTCAATATATAGGTTTTTAAAATGCAACTTCCAAAAATTTTCTTGTCTGAGACTACAAGGCCCAGAGCTTGTATATTTGGTATAAAGCATCATCTAGAGGTCCTCTACCAAAGTTGTTCAATTTATGCCCCTGGGGTCAAATTTGACCCCGCTCCGGGGGTCACGATTTTACATTGAATTATATAAGGAAAAGTTCAAACGACATCTTCTCTTGAACCGCTTATGGTAATTTGACCAAACTCAACAGGAAGAGTCCCTGGGTAGTCCTCTACCAAAATTGTTCAAATGGTCCTGATTGGTTGCATAAGTAGTTCACGGGGTCAAAAAATAGGTTTTTAAAATGCAATTTAAAAAAATATTCTTGTCTGAAACTACAAGGCCTTGAGCTTTCATATTTGGTATATAACATCATCTAGAGGTCCTCTACCAATATTTGGTGGACTACATTAGTGGTCCTCTGTAAATGGCTCCACTGTGACATGGACCTTTTTCTCAGGTGAGCGACCTAGGGCCCTTTGGGCCATCTTGTTTTTTTAATAAGAAGTTGTTTAACAAAAATTGAACCTCAACTATAACACATAATAAAAAAAAAATTCAATGTACACTACTTTGTATATGTGTGTTACTACATATGTTGCAAGTCCTGTGCTTCCAGATGGCTTTCCCTTTTATCAGTTTAAACATTTTAACAACAGTTAAATCCTATGACGAATTGCTTCGAAAAGTAAAAATAGATTACTTTGTTTGCAAAATAGGGTTGCTCAAAATGAAAAAAAGATAAGTAAAACAATTTTAAACGCTATAATCGCCGTGGGAACGCTGTGCGCGCGCCGTGAGAACCCGATGTGTGCGCGCCGTGTGCGCGCTGTGAACACGCTGCAGCAACTGCTTGCGCGCTATGAAAACGTTTTGGACGCTGTAAAGACGCTGTGGGAACGTCGTGTGGACGCTGTAGGGACGCTGTGAGGACGTTGTGTACACGCTATGACTGACAAATTTGATATTTTAGACGTATTCCGCGGCGATCCCACAGCGCGCTGACATGGTTTTAGAACGTTGTACAAACGCTGCGGCATCGCCGTTTGGTGTGACAGGGGCTTTACAGAACCCTAAAGAACAAAGCATTATTACTTTATTACCAAAGAAAGACAAAGATGCACTATTAATAATTGGCGACCAATTTCACTGCTTAATGCTGACTGCAAAATTGTCTCTAAAGCCATTGCAAATAAAATAAAATCTAAACTTTCAACTATCATTAGTCCAGGGCAAACCGGGTTTATAAAAGGTAGATATATCGCCATATTTATTTATATTATGCATGTAATTACATTCTAATGAAGTTACTCTAAATGCGGTTATAAAAGGCATACAGATCGGCAATATAGAACTTAAACAAACTCATTTTGCTGAACTTGCCTGCTTTATAACAGATGGCGAGAAAAAAATCGTTTCAAACTCTTATAAAAACCATTGAAAATTTCTCAAATATATCTGGTCTTAAGCTGAACAAAGGTGAATGTACTATTCTAAAATTTGGGCGCTTCCCTATTACCCCCAAAAACCTTCTGTAAAGAATTGCGATTGGGTGGAAAAGGGCATTATGATTATCTTTATTGAACATATACATGTATACGATTACAGGAATAAACAGTTTGGTAGCTTTGGTGATAACCAAATCCTTTATGGTGTTTCCCAGAGTGATTATTTTAACTATTGCCAGCTAAAAAAATGTATACCAACCGCATGGAAAACAAAATTAAAGTCTGAAGAAATCCTGTACAGGACCAACGAATACACTATAGACAAAATAGTACCACAACTTAAAACATGCCGATTTATATACAATATGCTTCTTCAGAAGAAAACCTTACCCCAAAAACAAGAAAACAAATGAAAAGATTCACTTACATCAGATCTTAGTTGAAAAAAGATATATTGTCAAATTATTATTATAACAAATGATTCAAAACTTCGTAGATCCCAATATAAATATTTAATGCATAGTTTGCCATATAATTTAGAACTTTTTTAATATGGAATGACAGAAACAAGTTTGTGCGACTTTTGTAGCATGACCACTGAATCCAATATACATTTATTTTGGGAATGTTCTTGTCTTGTGTTCAACCTGTTTGGTGCCTTGTTAGAAACTTTTTAAATGTCAAACTGAACACAGTCAGTGAAAACATACCAATGTATAAGTTTTTCTAAGGTGAATATAAACATTTAAACTAATTCATACTGAATAAATTCTTCTTCTAGGTAAACACTTCATTTACCCAAATTGAAAACAGAAAATGGCTGTGAACGGTGTTGCAGCGACAAGCTATATCAAGGGAGCTAATTTTGACATGAACATGAAGGTGAATGTTCGAGTTATTTCCCAGCAAACAATAAATACAATTATGCATTATTTTCAATAAAATTTATTTGCTCATAATAACATTAGGAGCTACCTCTTTGTATAAAGATGTACATCAATTCAATTTTAAAAACAAATAGTTTTACAGAAATGTAATTTTAAACATTTGGAATAATAACTCGTTATCTAGCAATACCGACACAATATACATGTACAGTGTCCACCAAAAGTGAAGTCTGGAGACAGAGTTACATAAACTATTCAGTTCTATGTTGTTATAACATATACATGTGTATCAAAACTTGGCAAAATAATGATGTAAATGATTTTTACATAATGTTAAATTACATTGTACATAAATAAACAGCAGACATGTTAAGGTATTGTTGACATATTGGTACCCTGCGTACAAATATTGGTTTTCTGGTAATTTACGAACAAAACACCTACACACCAACAGCATAAATCAGTTATGAAAAATACAATATAGGAATAAAAGAAAGTAAACTTTTTCGCATTGTAAACGCACAGTTGTAGACACCTTTCTTAAGAAGTCCGACTACTAAGACCGCGATGATTTATCCAATTCTAGTTCTATTAATTGCACCATAGGCATTTAAACGACTGCAAGTACCAGTGTACGTAGAAGATTTCAAACTAGTTTCAGGGTTTGTTGGACCTGGTATATTAAAATTTCATGCATTTTACAACGTTTTTCATTGGCTAAAATACATCTTACCCCTGGGTCAAAGCGAGCCTAATAAAAATCATAAAAATAATAAATTCATAAAACATAATAATACCGGTAGATGTCGCAATAATTCAACAAATTGTGTCAACATGCAACTTGTGTCGATAATAAATACAATACTATGTCTGTAATTGACACGGCGCTTTTCTTATTGGTTGGTTTGTAATTATATAT
>Ga0224511_10002155_pt1:10000-12939 | contig 12939 bp, 7 predicted proteins | sample SF_May12_sed_USG_2_FD_169988 | JGI IMG/M metagenome (GOLD analysis project Ga0224511, IMG submission 169988) | Sediment microbial communities from San Francisco Bay, California, United States - SF_May12_sed_USGS_8_1 | ecosystem: Environmental > Aquatic > Marine > Sediment | place...
ACCTGTTTTTCTTGACGTGTGTAATGCTAAGCAATCTATCGTGTGGTACCTTAATACATTATAATTATGTCGTTTATGGGTTAGCAATTTATTTAAAACTTGTATTATATCTGTTGTCCTCGGAAAAACGTTACTTACGCTATTCCTGTTAAACATATACATTCTAATTTTTACACCGAGTTGCCAGATCGATAGAGGACATATTAAGGTACCACAAAATAAGTTTTGTTACATTAAATACATAACTAACAAAAATATAGGATTTTGAAAATTTTCTTTTTAAGTGTGTTACACGACCTGACCTCAGTGGCGTATTTTCTGTAATGGATTATGATTTTATGACGCCATAAATATTGTACGAATATACGAGTAAAAGTATTTTAAAGTCAAACACCATATCTAATAACCATGCGTTCAAAACTTCCTCATACAAGATGTAGTAAGTGGTGCAAGGCTCATTAATGACTACTATACAAAAAGATGTCAAAGCAAGATACAACGAGTTCATTGTGGTTAAAATAAAATTATGTGTATATACTTTGGAAAAAAACATAACACAACATGGCTTTCTCCACAAAAAAACATACATTGTTCTGTACAAGATGATTAAACAAACCATTCCAATCCTAAACATTAACAGCTGTCAATTCCCTTAAACACACACACAAGCATAGAGTGGAAGAATTGTCACCCGTGGTTCATTTCTATAAATTGTATTTACTTCAAACCTTTGGAAAATATCCGTTATGTATACTAAAAAATATTTTTTTCAAAATATCAAACGCTTACAGGAGTTTATTTAATCTTAAAGTACGAGCGTCTCTTCAAATATAAACAAATAGTATCAAAGGAGAATTATGACATGCGTCTTGTAAACTAAACAAAATACTAGAGAACTAAATACTAGTACACATAACACTGTACGACAGCGCGTTGTATGCGTAGGTATGTTCGAGGCGGCCTGGCGTCAGATAAGCTGCCTGGCGACCAAGCGGCTCATCGGTCTGAAATTGGCAGTCTGGCGACTCCGCGAACATGTACACTCATAACAATAACTTACAAATGAATTACCCAATTCAGGGGAAGGTACAAATTGTTTTTATTCGTCCCCTACCGGAGTTCACACCGGAGGGGAATATAGGGTTACCCTCCGTCAGTCCGTATGTCCGCTAAAAATCTGGATAACTTAAACATTATTAAAGCTAGGCGCACAAAACTTGTACGTGAATAGCTAGGTTACAATGTGTACAATATGCACGCGCAACATTTGGGTCGCTACCTTGAAGGTCAAGGTCACAGCATGACCTTGAAGCAAACTCGTGTCCGGCCCATAACTTCGTTATTTGAAATCGGATTTTAAAACTATTTTACAGAAATGATCACCATGTTAAGACGACGTGTCACACGCAAGATTTGGGTCGCTACCTTAAAGGTCAAGGTCACAGCATGACATTGCAACAAAATCGTGTCCGCCCAATAACGTGGTTATTTGAAGTTTGGTTTTACATTATTTCACAAAAATGATCACCATATTGAGACGATGTGTCGCAAGCAACATTTGGGTCGCTACCTTGAAGGTCAAGGTCACAGCATGACCTTGCAGCCAAAACGTGTCCGACACATAACTTTGTTATTTGAAGTCGGATTTTACAACTATTTGACAGAAATGATCACTATATTCGACGATGTGTCACTACCTTGCCCATTATTTGGCTCTGTACGTACTATACTGCATTATACTAAGTAGTGTTACTTAAATAGCCAGTTTTAGTGGTCTATGTACAAGAAAAAGGAATGTATCCATTTTGTACATCATAATTATTGTTTTCTCTCTGAAAGTTGAATTAATTATAAATGGCAATAAACAAAAGCTTATAGTAATTAAAGAACTTTATGAGGGACCGGTAGGGGACTACTGTATTGCCTGCAATAGTATCAAATGCTTTTTTAAATAAAAGTTGTATCTTTTTGCTTTATAAATCATGCAACAAACTATTTTTAAAGGGATCAGCTATAAACAAAAAGCACTATTTGTTTTTCTAATATCCTTTATAGGCAGATATATATTCCAAGTCAAAAAAAATCTTTTCCCCTATGTCGGATATCATTCATCATTTCTGCTTAGTGCACATAAAATGCGCTGATGTTATAAGCACGAGTGAACATTAGTCAGGTGTCTGTTGTATAATCTAAAAGTCACTTAACTCTGTCTACTTCGAAAGAAAACTTCTCACAGGATGACTTCCCTTTGCTCAGATATTGAATACGATTTTTACTGTAACCCGTAAGGAACAGAACTCTGCTTGATAGGATATATTAGAATATAAATGGAAGAGATATTCAAAGAAAAAATGTTGTAAACAATGAGAGCAAGTCAAGTTTATGGGCACCATGACAAAATGACCCGTACAAAAACACACAGAACATCACAAAACACGGAGTATACAAAGACGCAACAGACATTAAGAAATAACTATTTTTTGTGTTTTTCAGATTTTTCTGGGGTTTTTATTTTTAATTTTCAATTACTAAAAGGTATTCTCCAAAAAATGTTGAATTACCGCTTTGTACGTAGGAATTAAACAAAACGACAGGAAAGTGAATAAATACAAAATCAAAAATCAAGAAGGGATCAAAAAGAGAAAATCCTTAGTACACAAAGTCTTTTGCCTGTGAAATTCATCACAGATCCATGGCAGGGGACACTTGTTTTCAAAAATAAATGGTAAAGTTAACATTTGAACCATAACATCATTTCCTTCCCTCCTTAAAAGGTTTGGAGAAGAAAATTCATTAAACAGCCAAATACTAACAGTCATGCAACTCTTGACAAAAATATATCTAAAAAGAATAAAACTAATACATGGCCGCTTATGCTGCTATCCAAAACCCGACTGCTTGGAATTTTAAAAAAAAAAGCATAGAGGAATTGGAGAAAT
>Ga0224511_10002156_pt1 | contig 12936 bp, 9 predicted proteins | sample SF_May12_sed_USG_2_FD_169988 | JGI IMG/M metagenome (GOLD analysis project Ga0224511, IMG submission 169988) | Sediment microbial communities from San Francisco Bay, California, United States - SF_May12_sed_USGS_8_1 | ecosystem: Environmental > Aquatic > Marine > Sediment | place: USA...
AGGTATATCAACAACAAACTAGAACTTTAAGTACATATTTTTAGTAACATAAAACATTGCAGTCTGTACCCTTCTTCCAACATATGTCAGTTAATGAACTTAATCATAATCAAAATCATCTCTAATAAGCGAGTCCCTCAAATAACACAAAGCACCAATAACATTAAGAAATCGATTGGCTTTGTGCAGAAATGTTATTGACATTTTCATGTTTATCAGTCTAAATGACTTCATTCGCATGATTGCTCGCTCCACATGAATTCGATTCGCTGCTATGCGTCTTGAGTCTATGACTTTCTCTTCGCTCAGCTAACTGCGACCTTTCATTAAGGCAGGAAATTTAGCTTTACCCTCCTAGCACACAACTCTTCACTTATTGTAAAGCCTCGGTCTGCCATTACCTCGTCCCCGGGCAATAAAAAGTTTAGAAAATCACAATGTTTGGGTATGTGATTGTCACTTGCGCGGCCACCGTACAATGGGTGCGATTGCAATTAAGAATTTAGCGGTGTTGTTGCTTTTGTAATTGCTCCATGTTAGGGCTCATTGTACGAGGGCTGTTCAATAAATAATGAGACTGTGCTTATAACTTTTTGTTACGCTTCAAATTGAAATAAAACTCAATATTATTGTAAAACATAACTTATTTCCTACTATTTGTCCAAATTGTATAGGCTTATGACAAACAATCTAGGAATAGCATCATTTTCAATTACCAAAGTAACGCACTATCGCCCCCGTTCAATTTTTTGTGTAAATGTCATTTGTTTAATGACAAATATTGAAATGCGATTATAAAGTTATTCAAAATAAAATTTACAAAATAGTTAAAGCATGTGTTTCAAATGTTTGTTGCAAATATTAAAACATTTTAACATGTGGTTATTGAAATATGAAAAGAGATATGCACACAATGACAGCAACGTCGACGTTCAAATGTATATTGCCACTTGACAAATTATCAGATTACAGTATTGTATTTGTTATGCTGAAAAACAAACAAAAACTTTAGTTTTCTGATTATTACAAATATAAAACACATGCTCCAACAAATAAAATGTTAAATGTATCATTTAAAACCTTTTTAAAACATCAACTAGCACAACAGAAAAGACAGAGTAGTAGTGTCAGACAAAGACGAGGTCATACAGACGTTGCCATTTTACAGTTAACTTAGGGGCATTTTAAAATTGATTAATATAACCGGATCTTAAGTTTTATTTAAAAAATATATATTTAAAATTTAAAAAATATTCCATGAACGAATTTGCATTTTTAACAAACAATTGAAACAACATAATTGTCTTTTTTATATTCTATTATATGGGTGCGTTATAACTGCTTCAATAACGTCGTGACGTTAAAAAGTGCGGGGTGGTAATCGCAACATAGCCACGTTTCCATGGGTGCCATTTCATAACCGTTTGATGAAACTGTTTCGTTTTTGGTGGTGTACTACAAAAATGATTGATATTTATGCTTGTAATACTTGTGTCGTTATATTGTGTAAATCGTAAAAAATATGAGAGCAGTCTCATTATATATTGAACATCCCTCGTATAATGATTTCAGAACAGTCTATAATGCACGTTGTTCTAGAATAATGTTGCTTAAAACTTGATGGAAGAGTCCTTCTAATTGTCTCACATGGCAACCAAACGATACAGTTTGACAGATATGTGGTCATAATAGTAATCCATGAATGAACGATCTTGCTCATTAATTATAACTGTTTTGATATGTTCAGTCTGCGTGCTAAATCTTGGATTGTAAGTCCAAGGCGAAGTCGCACTAACACTGCAAATATCTGGTCCTTGATATTAACCATGTAAGGTAAAGATTTACCATATTGAATTATTGTGATAATGTAGTCAGTAATGTGAGAAGGACAGACAAGCGAAGACCTGTGTAAAATCTCGACTCAGAATCTGATGTAATGCTATCAAAACTAAATTCTGAAGTGGTTTGCTGACAGCCAACATTTCTTGTTTTCTTAGAGTATCGATAATAATGTTCAAGACCTATGTACAACATCCACTGCTTGCGTGCTGACATCTACAACAGTTGGTTTATTTCGACAATGATTTCAATAAACTTTACAGCAAACTGCTTCACACTGTGAAGGTTGACTTGTAACTTCAATTTGAGTAGCTACCAACATTTCCTTGTCATATTCCTCTTGGCTTATCTCATCACTAATTAACTTAAACTTTATTCAATATATTTGATAAAACTTTTTAAACAGTCACTGTACACTGATAAAATATAAATGGAAGAGATGTTCAAAGAAAAAATGTTGTAAACAATGTGGACAAGTCAAGTTTATGGGCACCATGACAAAATGGCCCGTACACAGAACATCACAAATCACGGAGTAAACAAAGACGCAACAGACATAAAGGAATAACTATTTTGTGTGTATGTTATTTCCTTTGTTTACAAGTTCAGCAGACCTTTAATGCCGGACTCGAAGAGTATTCAGGAGAGATGATTCAGTCAAGATTGAAAAAACATTGTCTATTTGACCAGGTAGTCAAATAAGATTTAAAATTTGGCGCGAAGTCCTTCGCTTATTTCCGTAAATGGTCGGAATATATTTCAAATTAGGGAGGTTGCGAAACGCACGCAAACCTCAACGCCTAACGTGAAAACTAATTTTTGAGCACTTTGTCATCAATATGTGTATATAGCCTTCACGTAAGCCGACGTGAGTGTTTTTCGTCACTCAGATATGCTAAGGCACGAGGATTCCCTGATCAAACGAAAAGTCAGAAATTAAACTGTAAGGCTGAAAAACCCACCTTTATTTAAGTCTGAATACTGCGTTTGTTCCGGCTTTATGCCATACTGTCATAGAAACTCAATTCAAAAATTGTTTTAATACGATATAAAAATAGTTTGTTTAATGCAATGGCAAATGTACCCTTACAAACTAAGATTTTTGTAATTGATGTGATTATATATTTAAAGTCTTATTAGTTTTATTATATGCACAAGCGAGGCGGGCGCGCGTCGAAATGGTTATTTTTATACATTTTATGTTTTTGGTCGTATTTCATGGTAATAATTGCATGTTGTATTCCATTGTCAAATTGCAAGTTTTGATACTAAATACCACAGGCCGAAATGGGATGGGGCACCCTTACCATCTTGATAGACAACTACATAACACACATGTACATATACATGCACATAATTATTTTATATGCTTTAAAGACCAAAAACATATATTGCTCTTAACCTTCTTCAGATTTAAAGAAATCATTGCAAGTTCATGATATAATGGTTGTCACAAATCGTAAATAAATTTAATACACATAAAATCCTATCGTTTCAATGTTAGACTTTTTAGAGGCAGTGGGTATGTTATGCTTAAATTAACACACGTTTACGTCTTGTTTCGCAACTCACATTTAGCTAACGACTTCAACCTCAACGTAAATGAGCCGGTGCGCGTTGAGGTTAAGGTTTACGTCGATTTCGCAACCTCCTTATTGACAATACATGTACCTAACAGTTTAACTCACAAAGTTTCTAATAATAGCATTCCCGAATGTTTCCGTATGCGAATGAGTTAACTTCGTTTGAAACCGATCGATTTTACAAACGGCTAGAATTAAAAATATTCGCGAATGTATATTCAGTTTAGTTACATCCCCGTGTTTCGATGAAATCAGTTTTAAATCGTTTTGCAGTTTATCATTTATGAGGATATAATTATGACTTAGGTGAAATTGTATGAAAACTAAGTTGCGTGGTTAAACGCTGTCGTTCAACGGTAATATAACTTTACATCTAGTTGCAAAACGGAAAAATCAAAATTATCAAAACATATTTAAAGCGGCAAAGTGATTTGAAAACTTCTCTGAAGCTATTAATTTCACGAATCTGCAGTGTTGCTGCAAATGTACCTTTTTATTTAAAAGTCGAAAGTCCTCATGTACTATTTCAAGAGAAATCAAATTTATCCATATGAAATACTAGTACGAAAATCAAGTTCCTTTGCTATGAAGGAGGGATATTGCAAAATTATGTTTTCTCTATAAACCTGTATTGTGTTGTTTCAGAATACCTTCTCATTCGAGACTCTCTCTATTCAATGTTCATACACTTACCCGAACCTGAAGTAATGCGTTGTTTAGCTCGTCCTTTACGGGCAGCTGTTCATCCAACGGGGTGTTTGTATCATCTAAGGAAAACCTATGTGTAAAGTAGGGGGTCAGAGTGGATGTTTTCCATGCATATATCTCAACTGATCCCTCCGAGGCTTTCATATTGTATCCGTGTCCCTTGTCGTCATATAACACTGCAAACACGATTGCCTAATTGATACAGCACATATTCAGATATCAATAATAGCAAACCGTTATAAAACTTCACGTTTTGTAATTGAACTGAATACTGATTATGAATACGATAGGTTAATCAATAAACGGAAACCGAATACGACCATGCATTTTATGTTCCATATCTAAATGGGAACTTCATTCTTTGTTACTGCTCATTTTTCCGCTATTCCATTTGTTTAATACATGTACACGTATCTATGCTGTTGTTCAAATTAAAAAATACACATATGGCTACCATATTTAATATAAGTAAAGACACTCATTACATCCATTTTGAGACGCATCTACCCAGACACGGAAGTTCTGGTCGTTAAATGCACACACCATCGCACTATTTGTAAAATTCTCGTCCCCGGGATGGTGGGGGTAGACATTTCGCATACTGGACCCTTTAAAGAAATAACGTCAGCATCATCATCGCTTTTTATCATCAGTCATTTATTTATTCATATATTTTGTAAACCAGAATACAAATGCATATGTACATTTAAACATATACAAAAAAATATTACACAGGGTGAAAAAAATGTCGTCGTATTGTTTAATTATAGTCGAAAACGATACAGGGAACATCGATTGTCTGAAAAACGGACAAAGATTTATAATTTCATTAGGAATTTAGCAGCCTTGGTTTTTGTGTTGCTGTTCATCGATAGTAATATAATACATACTACATACGTAATCCCCATCTCTTAGCACATGAGCAGAACTCTATTTTCAAACCAAATTAACGCCTTCTGTTAATTATAATAGACAAGAAAAATGAAATTCATTCATACCAACAGCATCAGCCCTGAATGCGCGATCATTGCTGTTCATGGCAGCACGAACAACGACCAAACCAGGATATTCGTTTAAACCATGCGTTGCCTCATAAAATGCATCGGATTCTAAAAATATGCAAAAACTAAACATGATTCTTTTAATTATTAAGTTATTGCTAGTGACGATTTCTTTTTGTCCTCTCTACACAGCGAAGAAAACAGTGAACTCGATAATGCATTCTTGAATACAGTGTATACTCCTGGAATTTACATTTATAAATGAATACCTTTTGAAGTGTTTGCTTTCATCACGTGACCTTGGTCCTGAAAGTCAGGGGGAGGTAACGAGGAAGACGACCAGGCACGTGCTCTAACCACGTATTTCTCCCCCAACCAATCCCTACTCAATGTGTTGGGCTGACGGTAGTTTGTAGATGGATCTGAAAACCGTACATATATATTTTAAATCTTAGAGATGAATGTATTTAAGAAATATATGTCGTGGTTGATTATATCACCGAATGATGAACATCATTAGGGCTGGTTAACGAGTGTGAAGTCCAATAGATATCAGTGTGTTATAACAAGCCCTAATGAGGTTCATCATTCAGTAAACTAATCAACATTTATTACTTATATATAATATAAGTAATAAAAATTATTGCGCAGTTTACTCGGTATACTAACCGTATTGTGCAGAATAATTTAAAATACTGTTAAAAATACAGTGTAGTACACATAAAATAATTAAAGCGACGTGGACCTTTTATGATAAGGCCTCCTTGTGATAGTTTTTTTCGCATACAGGTGTCAGTTTAAAGAAAACTTCCAAGTTTTAAACATTGTACAGTGATGAAGTTTAATGGCTTGTAATCAATTTCTTTATTAATCAACGTGTACATTTAAAAAGTTAATGATTGAAGAATGTAAAAATAATTTAACGGAATGGTTAAAGACCATGTTTGTACTCAGCAGCTCTAGTTTTATTATAAGCTTTGTAAACATGTTCACAAAAGTGAAAGTGGAAAAATCTACGCACGTTATTCGCTGCATGTAGATCTATTATGATAAAGTATCTGATTTATTATATCTTTTTAGTCTAAAAACAAAATCTGTATTCCAGTATTTAATAATCTAAAAATTAAAAAGGTTATAGATCCACTGATAATAAAGGTAACGAAGAATGATACGCCACTTACTTATACACGTCAACTTTCGTTTCAATAAAAGCGACGTCATTTCATTCACAATTTAACGCAGTTATTTTTCATTGTCCGATTTTGTCGCGACTCTCCTCATAACTTGTTTTTTTTTCAATGTGTGTTTTTGTTTTGTATGCAAAAGGTCATTGTATGGTCTATGGTTAGGTCGTTCGATTGCATACTTTTCTGTTTCATTGTTTGGTAAAAATTTGTAATAAGTGTTTTGTCATGAAAGTGTAGCAGTTTGATTTGAATATAACATTGTTTCGATAACACCTGATAACAGAATACAATTATTTATCACGTGACCCTCAACTGTCAAGTGTGACCAGCAACTGTCAAATATACAAAATGCAAATTGATACTCTAAAGACGGGGACTTTCACAACAAAAGAATGCACGAGTGGTATCAGTATAAGGAGGGTTTTTTTGTTAAACAATATATGCAGTTTTAACTCTACATACTTTCGTATTAAAAAGACACGCTTCGTTAATTTCTTTACTTACCCGGAACTGACAAGTTCACTGTACTTACTCGAGAATGGAATAAGTTCATCGGAATAAGTGAATGTTATCACCGTGATGTTTTGTTCGTCATAGATGTATGTGACTGGAACTACGTCCATAAATGTATAATCACTCAACTTTTGTGACGGCCGAAAACCTAAATTAATACAGAAGCATAACGTGTACGTCAGGCATGCATTTCTATGACTCGCGTATGGTTTCTGACTGCGGAAATACATTGGCCGGTTATCTTCATTCTACGGCTTGACACAATTATAAAAATTAATTAAACAATTATAAAAATTTTGATCGAATAAATAAAGGAATAAAAATGTGTTAACCTAGTTTTTAATCTTTAAGCAATGTTCCTTTTTTAATTACCGCACACTTAATATAACCAGAACCATATATAAATTCCTGTAACAACATACCCATAGCTTGAAATAGGTGGCGGTTATAAAGTTTTACTTCAACGTAGACAAGGAGCGGTACTTCGTTAAGGCCGTGGTCAAACACAAGCTTATGCTCTGAAATCCCAGGACTTATAGTTGTCCATTCACTCACGAAACTAGCATTGGGCAAAAACTGGCCCTTTGCTGAAAGAGACACACTTATATGAGCTGATGTTGTTGTTGGTGTTGGTTTACTAAATTCAATTATGTCGGTAAACATTTTATCATGCAGCAAAGGATTACAATATTTGATTGAAGTAAAATTTTCGAAATAAGTATCCACACTGCCAAATACATGTACAATATACTGTTTGTTTGTATATAATTATGTTCTTCCAACCAGCATGGGTGTGATCTGTTTAACTATTACATGCTTACGTGTGCATTCCTCCCCAGTCTGTGTAAACCCGTCGTCACACAAGCACTTGTACTTCGTTCCTGCTGAATCTAAGCCACAGCGGGCATGCTGGACACACGTGTCTTCTGCAGGGTTGCACTCAAGGCCATGAGTTTTATCTGAAAAACAGCAAATGGTAAAACGTAAGTGTAATTTGTACGACATTTCAAATAATGACAAAGAAGTTCTGTGTGGCTACAATGGTCATCTCTTATTAATGTAATGTAGGATTTTTTTTAAACAAATCAAAACAAATATTGTTTATTTGGTCATGAAACTTAGTAAGAGAAAACGTTCGTTAAATTGACGGTCTGTCCATCTTTTCAACATTACATGGTTCAAGCCTTTGAACTCAGCAATAGACTGTTCCCACAAGTGAGTCAAATGTTATAGTTACAAAACACCTAAAAAGCTCTTATTATGCAGAAATGTTGTGTACTAGTATTTAAATTAACTCAAAAGCCAACATAGGCGACTACAGCTAATTTAACAGCGCTTACATTGGTTATTTAATGCATGAGGAATATGTCTTTTTGCAACATTAGATTGAAAGTACCAAATTCTCCTACCGTTTGGTTTACATGTCGGAATAACACTCCAGTACCCGTATTTGTCACAGAATATGGTGGTGTTGTCATCAGTGTAGTAGCCATCATCGCACGTTACCATGGCAACAGTTCCACGAGGACTTTCTGTTAGATTTGTATTTGCAGAGCCTTTGTAAATAATCGGAACTCCGCATGAATTGTTTTCTGAAAGAAATAGATACCTACATGTATAGTCTTTTAAGATCACTTTGATATGTAAAAATCAGTTCGACATGCAAAACAATGCAAAGATAATGCCGGCTGGTTAAATAAAAATAGTACATAAACTATTATGGTAATCGTAATATGTATACCATTCTAGAACTCCGAATGCCTAATTATAACTTATAATACTTTGTTTCCCTTGTATTATATCGCCAAAACATTCAGTTATATTTCAGCATCTACATAGTCAATGACTACTGACTTACAAAGAAACACGTCCATGTGTACCGAGCAACACTAATAAAGTTGAATGGTCCTAGTGATAAGTTGTGGCTGTTCCAATTCTGCGAACCTACCGCATTAAATAATCTCTACTTACTGTGTGGCAACCAGCTGATCACGTTGAAAAAAGATGTGTAACTCCGGCTAAAATCCGTTTCAGAATTAATGCCAGATCCAAAAGTAGGATCAATGACGACATGGCTTCCTTTAATATAAAAAATGCTCTCAAAATCACCATCTGCATTAACCTTATTTAGTTTCATTAGCCAAGAATGGCCCCCATAGACTTTTGCATCTGGCTGGCCTTTGCGAGGTCGTTTGTGCAGATGAAACAACGCTGGAAATCTGAAGTTGATGTTGTTTGTGGCACGGTCTGGATCAGGTGTTACCTAAAATTGGAGGAACATACGGGTATTAAATACCTTTACCGCTGATTTAGCACACCATATCACGTGTATGTGTCCCAAATTATATCACTTCATTTTTATGCATGTAAACTATGCTTAGATGTTTGAATATGGATGTCATATGACCAAGTTTAAGTAGGCATTTTTGTAAGATATCGTTGTTTGTGTTTTTTCGGTACAAATAAAACTTGTGTTTTAGTACTATGATATCACCTAACATTATCTCCAACATTGTGGCTTTGTATTCTATTTTCAAATTGCATTTTGATATGAGGCACCAATGACACATTATATTAATATTTTTGGACAAATTGGTAGACGCTGACGAATATATCAGATTATGACAACACGTTCGTAAGATAAAACACAACGGATAATCATTTTTTTAAATTATAGCGTTTTAGTGCATTATTACGGCTCTTCAATATATGCTCCTACCTGAATCCGTGTTATTCCCGCCTCCATGTTGACTCTTAATTCTTCATCCACTCTACTAACTGGGAAATGGATGTAATCTGTTGTAAAACTATAGTCAAAAATTGGTTCAATTTTCGTTTTCTTCCAAGCAAATATCTCCAAGTTTCCGTTGGACACGACGAAATCAAACCATGTGTGTTTCCTGCCATCGAAAACAGCTGCAATTAAATATTTCCATTAAAATGTAATATACTATAATATAACATGTTACCAATAACGCAGGACCAGTATTACGATTTTTACCCCACTCATTGAACAAGTTAAAAAGTATTCTCTTAATATATGATTACATACAACTTTTGAGGGATCTAGGTCTTATGGATTTACACAATACAATATTGAGCACATTATGCCAGCCCTATGATGTAGACTTAACATCTTTCTAAATTATAATCTTAATTCTGATAACATAATTAATTATTTAATATCATAGTTAAATGTTGTATCTTTGATTTGGTGTTCGTTTGTATTCATATTGTAAAATAATGTACTTTGTATATAAGTAATACTCTCCATTACTGGAGCAAATAAAAGAATCTACGCATTCTGGTGAAGTATTTGTTGAATTCAAGTTTCAGAGATGGTTATTATGATAATGTTGAACCACGACAGAAGACAGACGACAACGTTCACAACTGTTCACACTGAGTACTGAACTGCTACACAACAGAAAGGTATATAACACACATGTGTTTAGGTCGCTTAAGCTTTCAGAAAGCAACTGTGGGTCAACTTACAGAAGTTATATGACACGATTAGTGCCGAAAGAAACTGCTTTAAAATCAAAAATATTTAACAAGAATAACTTATTGTTAATACGTGTTGAGTCTTACACACCTCCATTAGTGCTGGAGGAAACCCAAGCTCGAACTGTTGTATTGCTAAATCCATAAACCAGAAAGGCGTTCGTACGATCCGTGCCTTCGTCATACACTTCAAGTGTCGAACCTTGTAACAGATACACAATATCTTTAACATACATCGACATAACTTATTCAGAATCCTTGAAACGTTTGCAACAGTATACAAATGAGGCTAAACATGTAGTACCAACCATAATATTATTAGTAAGCATACATGTATCTATTGAAAAATATAACTTTACCAACGCCGTCAGCCCAGATAGTTCGTCCACCGTGGACCATTCTCATACGACCAACAACCAGCACGGGATGCTCCCCAAGCGCATGGTCTACAGACTTGTAACAAAGCGATGCTGAAATTAAACGGTATTTTGAAGTGAAATAATACTGTATTGTTGGTATCCGGACTATTCATGTCCCGGACATTCCCACTCCTATCAGTTTAAGCATAACCTGACGATTCCTCTTGCATCTTTTTAAACTTCGACAATTCCCCGTCCTTTCTAGACCCAGACAATATCAATTGTGTTATTTATCAAACAGACCTTTCTTCTTCCTTCTATTGTTGCTCCTATTTGCTTAACACAATAACACACATCCTAAAAATCTATTTTTTTGGGGAACGCCCGAAGGCTTGAGCTCATACTATGATATTATATTCATTGCAGTACAACATAGAACAAAAAGTCCCTGCCTTTTGCTTAACACAATAACGTGATGGTGAAGTAGAGAGAGTGCCGGCACTTCCAAAGAGCTCCAAGACCGTGTTGCTGTCGAGCACTAACATACAGACATCATTGATGCCATTGTCGTAAACTAGGAATGTTTCGTGGCTTTCTGATGCTGCGTTTATGTAATTAATGTATGACCATCTTTTAACAGCAATATTATAAATGTATTCAGGAACAAACATTAAACGCACCATGTTGTTTTTCAGCTACTTAATGGCAATAGTTTTAAACGTACAAACAGATTTTACATCATGATGTCGCGCAAGGTCTCACGCAAATGGTACTTTTGTGCGTGCACGTGGAAGCCGGGTACTGTGGTAAAGAACAAAATACTTTGCACTACTTGATTAAATTCAGAAACATTTAATGTTAACATAATGCTATATATGCCGATAATAAATATTTGAAACAAGGTTCGCGCAAAAAGCATAATCATTTATGTTTTTTTTTCGCATTGAGGCGTCGCACGTGTATTACATTTTTATACCACAATATACAGATAATGACAAAAAATCCACAAACAGGAAAATTAGTGTACAATAACAACTTAAACATCATTACTTTTTTAATTACTACATGCCCTTCTTTTGTGACAACGTCGGTGTCTGATATATCGCTTTCTGGTACTTTTGACGTCACAGCTTGAATACATCAACATAACAGTTTTAACGACCTTGACCAGCTACTTCGATATTCGCAGTAAGTATCGAACACCACAAAAATTGTTTTTCATTTAACAAGACTTGGTTGTGATCCCGTTAGTGTTAATAGGAGTGGATACACATACACACTTCCGACTGGGTGTTTTTATGTGTACTCCTGTGCTGGTAATCAAGCTTTATAATTAACAATTAAATGACTGTGACACATTTAATGGAAATTGCTGGGAAATAGTTTTTTGATAGTTGTAACTTTATATTGTAGTTACAACCGGTAGTTTGAGAAATAATGTGATTTATTAGAGTATGCGTTTACTGTTTGGTTCAGTTTATATTTTTGAAAGGAATTGGGTAATGTTTGAAAGATCAATGGGGGGAAATTCCCGGATATACACAAACCGATGGGAGAAGAATCAGCCTACATTATGTTGTGTCGGTTAGAACTAAGAAGACATAAGCATGTACATAATATTTTCCCAAAATCACTTTACCGTTTGAAGTGTTTGCTTGCATAAAAAGGGCATCCATATTCGTCAGGTGAAAATCCGGCACCGGCAGAGAACTTTCCCGCCAAGCTCGAACCCGAATGGAAGCGCGTCCGTCCGGGAGAATTGTGCGATAGCGATCGACCGCTATGACATCAAAAATAAAAGAAGAGTTATAAGTTTGTTTTGGTATGTGAGAGTAGTAATTTATTCCGTGTAGACTAGATGGTAGAAATAGACAATTTTCATGAGTATTTGAAACATTTACATGAGGCTATTATTTCGTAGAAGGGATCTGGATTGGGGGACGTTGAGACGTTCACGAAGTTTTCATCGTACAAATACACGACCGGTCCCGACCTCGTGACATCGTGGTCTGGACGAAACCCTGAAACACAAATGTGCGTGTGCATGTGTATTATACATATACATGTAGGTATGTTTATATAATAAACAATGTACTATACAATCTTTCTTTCAAAGGAATCACATTCGATGCTATTTTAAACTAGAACTATCGCTGTAAGCGATTCATACCCCCACCATTGTGCATTATAAAGCGGAAGCAAGGGTAAGATGTGTTGTGGAAAAAACATGGGCTCTGCACAT
>Ga0224511_10002157_pt1 | contig 12936 bp, 4 predicted proteins | sample SF_May12_sed_USG_2_FD_169988 | JGI IMG/M metagenome (GOLD analysis project Ga0224511, IMG submission 169988) | Sediment microbial communities from San Francisco Bay, California, United States - SF_May12_sed_USGS_8_1 | ecosystem: Environmental > Aquatic > Marine > Sediment | place: USA...
GTCACTTTAAATGCAGGTAGATCACCAAGAGTGTTCCTGAGTTAGTCAATGACTGACCCACTCAGTCATTGGCTGATTGAATGAGTGAGCCATTCAGCTAGACAGGGATTCATTCAATTCATTGAATGATTGATAAGTTGATTGAAATCAATGATTTTTTACCATCCACTTCCAGTTCGCAGCACAGTCGCAGCTTCAGTTGACTCCATTAGTTCGGTGGCAGGCATTTCTATCTATTTCCATTTATCATTCTTAAACCCATTGGAAGCACGGTATTTTGTACTTGCTTGTTGAAAAAGTCTGTAATTTTCTTGAACATGATGAGATATCTCGCAAGTTGTTTACTATGTCAAGGTAACATTTGGCCTTGGACACCATCATGGTTCATGAGCACTTTTGCGAAATAACTCTGCGCGGACATTGAAAAGCGTGTCCATAGTCTTGGAAACAAGAACCGGAAGTAGTCTAAGGGAAACTTAGATCAGCTTGTAATGTAATGTAGTTAGTAATCCTGTGGTTGCACAAAACTTTGATGGGTTGGTATTATGATCTGAGCCAGTGTCATGACAATCAGTTTGAAGGGTAGTATTTGGAGTTATCCTCTCATATTCTGAAACAGTGCTGCGCATATGGCGCCGCATGTGCCTCGGTTGGCACACCCCTGATGTGAGCACATCCTATCTAGATGGATCTTTTAACCCTGAGGCCTTTTCTGAAATAATAGGTGCTAGTAATTACGTGGGGGACTCGTGCTCAAAATAGGAGCACAGCATAACCAGGGCAGGAATTTTCTTTTTTCAACCAAGCAATCTGGCCACTGAGCTATATCATTATCAACTGCACTATGTTTTATAGCAAACTCTCTGACTGTGGTGCAGACAGACACCAGCCAGCCCTCCGCAGCATTTACTGTCAGTAATGATATGATCCATCAGATCAGTAGCTTCTCCGAAGCGCAGGTGAGCAGACATCAAAAGTCTACCCTTCGTACTGGCGTGAGGCTGAAGTTCACCCTTGTTTTGTAATGGTCAGTTCAAACTAGAAACGTTCTTTGTCAGTGGTCAAAGAACTTTTTTCAGGGTTAATCGTTCTTCCCGCCTAATGACGTTGCTCAACCTGTAATTGTTGTTACTAATCATGTGATCGCTGTTGCCTGCCAGCACCAACTAAAAGAAATATGGCGACTTGACTGGAAGTAGTTCGCACGGGCAATATGGTGGCCTCTTTGCAGTTGTTGGTGTCTATTTGAAACAGCATCCGAAGCTTTATTGTTTTTAACATCCAAAGCACGATTTTGCGATTATTGCAAGTCTGACCTCGCAAAAGAACCCTCTTGCTAGCCGCCTTCGTTGTTAGCTCGTGCTTTGCCCAGAGAATGATCGAGCTTCATAGAGTTATCCTCCATGTTGAGCTAACAAAGACAGTTCCTAGTTTGAACCGACTACATTGTCTATCTTCCACATTAAGATCAGGCAGTTCACTTTAACTAATAATATTCCAGAACTTCATGTTTTCCCTGGCATAGTGATGAATCCAATGAATCGCGAACGAGTGCTCGCTCTAACCTTGGAGTTAAAGTTGAGAGAAGACAACTCTTATTTCTGACTGCGACTGAGTTTGCGCGATTGCGACTGACCAAATTTTGTCATATATTCTGAAGCTTATTATGGAGTCGAGTTTTTTTTTATTCTCGGGCACTTGGCATCCTATTTAATGGACCTTCTAAGTCTGTGGCTTGTTGGAGCGGTAGGAGCTAGACTAAGTGTGAGGAGCTCATACTCACAATAGAGGCTCACCGTGGCCTGGATTTGAACCAAGGTTCTCACGGTTTCCAGCCCAGTGCTTTAACCACTGAGCTATCCTTTTTATACCCACAGAATACAGAAGTTAAAAACAGTCCATCAGCATCCTCCATAGCCAACTCTCTGCTCAGCAACACAGCGCTGGGTAATGTGATGGTAAGTGACACCTCTACAGTACGTACCTTAATGTACCTCATTGTTGTCCTGGATGACCCTGCGCCGGAGAGTTATCCACCTTCGGGAGAATAACCTCATTTTCTGTTTTTGGGTTACCTTGGATTTTGACCTTGGCTGTGCACTGGACTTTGTTTCTAGGTCCTTCTTTTGTTTGACTAAAATTAATGTAGAAATTGTCCATGTAAAATAACCTTGCCCCACTCATATGTCCGGCATATCACAGTTACTGAGGCCTATCCCTATTTTCAGGTAATAGATTCATCTCAATTCGCTGGAATGAGTGGTCAGGTATTAGCTGCCCTGCAGCCAGTAGCTCTCCAAGGTAACAAGTTGATAATGACGGCTTCGGCTTCGGGACAACTCCAACTTCAGCCTATGGTCTCAGTTGCTAGCTCTACCAACACTGTAAGCACACCAGCAGCTTTCACAAGTAACCTATCTAACACAGCAGTGATATCATATTTCTCCAATTCGTAATACTTTTGTGCGTGTTGTCTTGTGGATATTTTTTTCAACAGGCAGAGCACTCCTCTATGTTTTCTATACTAATTGAAAAATACGCTCTGTTGTTTTGCATTGCAATATCACCATACTTTTATCATAAACCCAGCGAGATCATCATGATTCCCATGTTTCAACTTTCAAGCATTACCTGATTCATTTCTGTTGGCAGAATGTAGTGGAGACGATAGCGATTTCTACAGACAGCTATGGATCTACAAATACAGAGCCCATCACAATGAACACAGCTACACCTAACTTTCACCCGGGTAGAGTGGCGAAGCAGCCTTACGACGCTTCATTTGAACATTGTCTGGTCTGCAACGATAAAGCTTCGGGAAGGCATTATGGCACAGTGTCATGTGAAGGGTGTGTACCTAAATCTTCCTTCAATGTCTGATACTCATGTACAAACATTCGTTGCTGAGTCCATAACATATCTAAGGGTATGTTCCACTTTGAGGTCATGCCGGAAGTCACAAGAAGGGGTTTTATTTCTAATGCCATCGAAATTACTGAAGATAATTTGGTGTGTACATGTGTTTCCAAACCCATTATCTGGCTCCTTCTCATGGAGTAAACAGAAAGGGGGTTTTCTCACCGCGTGCGCAATGACCAGTAGTTTTTCAACTGTATGTGTTAGGGGCGGGAAATCAACAAATATCATTCTGATGTCATGCCAGATCTAGAGCTCATTAGCTCTGTTGTCACTCTTTGTGAAGCTCCGCTGCCAAGCTGCCTGAAAGGTTTGAGCAATAAAGTCTGTGTTTTAGAATCAGGAATTTAGGATCACTGCTTAGCTGTGTCCCCGTATGACGATGAAAGAGCTGAGCAAGTTGCCAATATCCAGCAACTTTGTTTCCCTCGGCTCAACGTCCTATATGACATCGAGTCATTTTTTCTCTAACCACAATTCCATTTAACGGGATTATGACATGGTCGATGGTAGACGCACTTTTGGAGTTGTGTTCCCCATTCTTAAAGGGAGACAACTTCGCATTCATTGCAGCGATAGCAAGTGGTCTTTTTCAAAAGACCGAATATTGGTCACTTGAATAACTACGGCCCGAATGGCCCAAATAGAAAAATGGGATCTAATTACTAAAATCTAGTAACCTAATGATCTTTACTCCCTCATAACATCGAGTAGAATTCAAAATTGAAGGTAATTTTGAATTTGAGTTATAAGAAATGCTTTGTCGGTTTTCCCTAGCCCTAAATAGAGGCCGTTGTGTTCGGACCTCTTATCATTTCGCCATAATTGCACTAATGCTCCCTGACAGGTGAAAAACTGCACTCGGAAACTCTATTTCTATATTTTTGTTGAACATTTTCTCTATATAGACTTCTGTAACTACAGGTCTAGTGTGCACTTGCAGGAGGATTTTCCTAAGATCAGCGCGTAAGCTGAGAAATCAATGCAAACACCAACAGCTCTGTGTTAATTTTCCATCTCAAGGCCAATTCTGTTGCGTCAATAGTCTAAAAAGTGCATCGCCAAGGGCTCTAAGTATGCGCATTAGATAGGGCTATATCTAAGTTTCCATTTGAGCTGGGTATTGGGCCCATTTGTTCATGGTAGGCTTCAGAATCTGAAAACAAGTGAAGACACTTTTAGTCATGACATAACCCCTTTAATTCGCTAGGTGTAAAGGCTTTTTCAAGAGAAGCATCCGGAAGAGACTGGGCTATGTGTGCAGAGGCAGCAAGAACTGCGTGATCGACAAGCATCAGCGTAACCGATGTCAATATTGTCGTCTGCAGAAGTGTATGTTGGTCGGCATGAAAGCTGAATGTAAGTACACCTGACTTTACATGTCTATTTATCCGTGATAGTGAATCTCGTCCATAGTGTTCATCTCCTCTTTGAAAGGAGAATGATTTCCTGCCCTTCTCGGAGATGACCATGTACCATAGAATAATCTTCCCCTAACTCTAGGCGCTATACTGCATTGTCCCTATGGTTTTACCTCAATCTAGTTATAGAAATTTTGATGAGTTGTCCATATACTTGCTACTGACTGACTACTGCAATCGAACTCTTGTCATCCAAATAGCTGATGCCTGTTTTTTTACCCTGAACTCAACTAATGGTCTAGTGTGAATTTCTATTGAACTAGAGATGGTGTTTATTGCAGCTGTGCAGTCAGAGAGGAAACCACCTGCCGAGTTAGATGAACATGGCAGGTTATTCCCTAATCTATATAAGGTATAGGTGGTATAGATGTTCATGTCAGTGTCTCAATGTAGTTTTTTGTTATTAGACATTTCCACCATACCACCATGTATCTGTTTTCGATTGTCTCTAGAAAAAAAAACTGGAAATTGAGGATTGTGTATTGTTTGTAACCTGGAGCTAAAGTCTTACCTGGTGGTGTGGTATGTCAGCCTCATGAACTTAGAATATGTCTGTAATATGTCTATGGTCAGTCTAGATCAAATGCAGGCTTGTCTGTGTGACGCCTGATTATCGCTGTCTATCCCCCGTTTCCACCTCGTTGTAACTTATATTTCCTCGTTCTATTAAGAATGATTTCGGCGCTCAGCTCATGGCTCCCGCTGGCAATATGGCCCCCGCGATGGTCCATCATGGCGCTGACCAGGGATATTACCATGAGAGTATGGCCGGTCAGATGGCCCCCGGGCCGAAGGTATCATTTTGCTGCACGCCCCAGGCTCTGCATGATCCCGACTGGCATGCATTAGCGACTCGGATCATATGACTATATGTAGATGCTCAACTCTCCCCCCCCTTTCCTCTTTCTGTGACCGATACGGTCTGCGTGATGTGCGCTGTAATCACTCGCATGCTGTACTAACCCGCTGACCCACTGGGTGACTCCTGTCAGTTTGGTGGCCGCTTTCAGGTAGGTCTGGGAGCTGTCAAATTCTGATAGCCATGCTACACGGGACATCGGGCTAGATTAGTGGCCAATTCCAAGACCTGGTCATGCTGAACTCCCACTGAGCTCCCGCTTCTTACCGCCCCAGTACAAGGCGGCTTGTGAAGAATGCAAAAGAGAATCTCCACCCATTGAGCGACATTTTTGCATAAACAAGCGAAATTCCCCAAATGCCGCAGCCTGGAGAATAATGTTTAGTCTGGCACCACCCCGGCAGGAGATTCGTCATACTTTTGTGCGTTGGGCTTCGCTTGCCGGTTTTGCCAAACTGCTGACTATGCATTGCAGCAGTCATTGGATCCTGACAAATTTCTGTTGACGAGTGACGGGCGGGGACTACTTCAGATGAGTGGGGACGTGCCCGGCCCAACCACCACTTCCAAAGTGGATGGACTACTCGCTAACCTGCAGGAAAGACTTGTTCAGACCGAGCAGGGTGTGGCAGTTCTCAGCTCGCCAAGTGTGACAGGCCACACAGGTAATCACTGACTTAAGCCATTATCGTTGTTCACTATGCTCTAGTATACTCCTATAGTTGTTGAGGTTATGCTGTAAGTCACACACCTAGTTGCTTTATTTCTGTGGTGACAGACAGATAACTCACAGTTCAACACTATGCTCCCTAAAATCGCAGAAGCCACACGGGTAGTTAGATTGGACTGAAATCGGCCATTTACCCGGTAGGTATTAATATATTTTGTGTGTTGCAGACCTGCGAACTCTGGCTAGTGTGGTCACTACTCTCGCCACCATGGGAGATCAGCAAAAAGATCCACAGGCAAACGGCGATCAAAGTAACCAGGCAGACTCCGCTGACAATATCGCAAAGGCATTCGACAGGTTAGTGTGCTCATACACTGCTTACTTCTGTGCTGGTTTGCCCGAGTAAGCAAGACCATCCAGTTTGAGATTCCAACATAGAAATACATTCTTCCTAGAAAGGCTCAGGGTGGGACTTTTTTTAGGTTGAAAAGAGAATGAATAACTGAAAGTCTAACACCGCTAGAGTAGGTATATGTCGACTCTAATGGAAGATATGGATAAAACCAAATTCTGTCAACATCTGAACGCATTCAAATTCAAGACACAGATTTGACCGGCACCAGTTTTGGCATGCCAGATGAAAGTTTTGTTATTGGTCAATCCCAATATGAAAAGTGAATGATTAAACAGACGCCTGCCAGCTACTAAACCCTATCAGACCGTTTGACCCGCGAAAATCCTCAAACACTTCGCTATGTTATCCACGGCTCAAATTTCTTTGCGGGTCAATGAAATATAGCCAGAATTATAACTTTGTTTTAGTTTGAGTAAAGCAGTGAATGCTAATGAGATGGTGATGGAGAGTACAACCTCCAATCTGAATGCATCTACACTGGAGTATGATGGTAAGTTTATTCATACTCAGTGCATCAAGAAACAGATCCGTCGAAGCAGATTTCCATCGGATATTTTTCCGTGACTCAATCGCTCTAGAATTTCACAGCGGGCATGTTTGTTAGAAACGATGATTTGATTGTGAGGCGGGCTGTAACAAAAACAAAACTAAGTGACTCGCACTCAATGCATGTATCTTAGTGAATAAAGACACTCATGTGATAAAGTTAGGCATTTTGTCAGGCTTGTTTGAGTATTAGCTCAATTTAGTCTGATGTGTGAAAGAGGAACACATGCACATGTCTCTTCAATAATCATCAAACTGGATGCACTGTGGGAGAACTGGAGCCTCTTGTTCTAGAGTACAAAGACACTTCTGTTTGTCTTGTAACGAGTCTCTATGATCTCAAAAGTCATGCTAGCTGAGAGACAGTGCCGTGCGTCTTTGTGTACTACATCTACTTGGTTACTTAACCATCCTATCTAGCGGACTCTGGAGCAGTAAAAAATAGAAGTTCTGTGACGAGCGCATACTCACAATGGGAACCTGACATGCCTGAAGCTTAAACCCAAGATCTTTACCTCATAAACCAAGTGCTTTAGCATCGAGCTAGCCCGCTACCCTATTTCTGATCATGGTGTTATTTCTTGTAGCTCAGCTATTAATAGAACAGAATTTCCAGTTCAGTCTCACAGCTCCGTCACCACTGCCTACCTACCTCAATGTTCACTTTATATCGGAGAGCGCATCTCGCCTGCTCTTCCTGGCTCTCCACTGGGCCAAAAGTGTAGCAGCCTTCTCCGTACTCAGGTAGGAAACATTAGGCCTATTCTCGAAACTGGGACGATGGCCGCCGTCCCAACCAAACGCTGAAGATTTTGCTGATCTTATCTCAAAATCTGGGTGATAACCCGGGATGAGAAAATATTATGTCCAACTTGAAATTTTACTGCTGGCTTATGAATTGTTACATAACACATTGGAAGTTTCATGGACAGCACTGACCACCATGAAAACCCAGGTTAATTCACTTGAACCGATGGATCCTGGAATACCTATCATCGTCTCCATAGGCGGTTTCGAGAATAGGCCTTGTACTATGGGTATCTATAACACAGTCAGTGTATTCATACAAATCATACAAATAAACAATTATGCCTGATGAGCCTATCTGGCTAAACCTGTGCATTCTAGTGTCCCCTCACAAAGTAAGATTAGATAGTCTTGAAAAGTCCTTAAGTTAGTTTCGTGGAAATATGATCATGGTCTATATTAATTTCCTATGTGCGTATTCTGCATAGTCACTGACGCAACATGAAAAAACAGTGTTTTCTTGTGAAACCTGCCTACCCCTAAGGTTGGTCACAGCATTCCTGAGAAACAGGTCAATCTTGTGATCAGAAGCAGGCTATTGGGCTGAAAGGTTGGATGACAAGGCAAGTTTTTTTGGCTGATCAGAATCAGCACATTTACAAACCTACCTAAGTCAAACTACAGTGCAATGGGCACAGCAGAGGTGCACTTAAATCCGTGCTAAAGATGGCAAAATTGGCACCATCTGAAAAACGTTTTTAAAAAGGCGGAGTCTAATCGACCATTTATATGACATATAATATCACGAGCTTGATGACTAATCAACGGCCAGGCACTCAAAGTTGATCATTTTCTACCTGGCTTTACAGAGAGTCCCAATATTTGGGATACCTCATCACCACTAACACATTCCTAAGGTTGTACGCAAGTGCTGAGAATGGGTCTAGAGTGGCAGCTCTTGCTCCAGGTCTCAAAGCAAGCGTAAAATCAGCCATGTTTGGCCGATATTGCCCGGTAATCCCAGGTAATGCATGTGATCTGCTACAACTATCGTGCTAAAGGGTAGAGTTGGCGCCATGGCTTCAACTGGTAAAAAATCGTACAGATTATCGTGTCAGACAGCCACATGGAATAGGACTAGGTTGCAAACATTCTGCTGCTGGTTTGTTTAATAAGAGCAGTTGTTTGGCTATTAGTGACGAACACACACTAAGACTGAAAGATCGTTTTCGAAAGGGGTGAGTAAATTCACTCCGTCACCGAGTCAGTGTCACCCACTTTGATTGCGAGGTAGACTAAGAGTTAGGACTAAGCTAAACGCAGCGAATTCATAGCCATTTGTTTTCGTTTTTGGGCCCATTTCGCGCTCGTACTTCGATCCCAATAGTCATAAGTGTGACAAAGTTGTAGAAGTTGGACTTTGGCTACAAATCGCACAGGTGTGCATATGTAATAACGTAGACCCGCTGTGATGTCTTTTGCGACAATTTACGTCACGCAAGAACAATTTCAACTGAATGAAAGTTCATTTGAGAATTCCAAGATTTAACCGTCTTTTTTTACTACATCGCTTGCTCAATATGAACTTTTATTGGACTCAGGTAGGTTTTGAGACACACCGATTCTGATAAGCTAAAAACATTTGCCTCCATCATCCAATCTTTGAAACTTGGTTGTGACCTTTTAGTACTGACCTTCAGACGACACTGGTGCGTAACTGTTGGTGTGAGCTGTTTGTGCTTGGACTGGCCCAGCACTCGGAGACCATGTCACTGTCCACCATTCTCACAGCCATAGTAAACCACCTACAGTCCAGTGTGTTACAAGGTAAGATAACTATGTGGTCCACATTACACACTGCACTCGATTATACTACATTATGCTACACGACAATGTATTAAACTTCACTTTAGCTACACTACCTATACAATACCTTACAATATGCTACACCAGGGCTTCTCCACTAATTTTTGAGAAATGCCATATTTTTTGGGATGGGTAGCCCAAGAGGACTTATCCAGGTCACAATATGACACAATTCGCGTTATACGCGAATAGACAAGCAAAATAAAAAAGGGCCACTCAAAAAGTGAAACAGGCCACGTGTGGCCCGAAGGGCCGGAGTTGGGAACCCTTGCGCTACACCATGCTATGTGTGACTACACTGAGAGCAGTATTACTACAAACCGTCGCGTTATGCAAAGTAATCGATGTTACTAAAACCCTATTATATGACTTTATCTTCCACTGTCAAGATGTGCTTGATGGGTTCAGTGTGACAGCGTCATTCTACAGAATGCTAGTTCATGCCGGATTTGTCAGCTGTCATGATGGTTTCACTGGTATCGGGGACTGAATTGCCACGCATGGGTTTATTCGCAGAAGTCTAAGTGAAATCGTATCCTGCTGTAATGCAATGCTGGCTGTACTGGTAGTTTTATACGATTGGCCGGAGCTAGATACATATATGAGGACTGTAGACACTATTTAATATGAATAACTAGGCTGAGATTACATCTATGACGGGTTATGATTTACAGCGAAGCTGACAACTGATCGAGTGAAGACGGTAATAGAGCACATAGTGAAGCTGCAGGAGCTCGTACAGAGACTGCAGAAGCTACAGGTGGATAACGTTGAGTACGCTTACTTAAGGGCCCTGGTGCTTTTCTCTACTGGTAAGTGTTATTATGTGCACTACCTCCCCTTCCCTGGTATCCGTGGTGGTGTGTTCTACCCGAATCAAATCCAAACCAGTGAAGTGGAGGTGGCCTATTGGACAGTGCTCTGGGCTTAAAATAAGACCTCCTCGATTCTAGTCCCAATTTGGGTGCCACCTTTTTCACCACTCTCATCCGTGTCAGATTGTGGCGTTAAATAAAGAAGGCCCGGCCTACTTTCTGGAGTACACAGGGGCTGTTACGCCCACAAATATCACTTTTTTCAATAATTCTCACTCAAACGGGGTGACATGAAACAAGTGACAGTTATTGAAAAAGGTGACATTTGTGCGCGTAACAGAAGCCATCGCGGAAACAGACTGATGGTAGTGATGCTATCCGTGTGACATAAATTGATTCCTTGTAGATCATGTGGGACTGAGTAATACACAGCACATTGAGAAGTATCAGGAGAAAGCTTATCAGGAACTGAGCTCGTACTGCACCCAGCGAGACGCGTCATCTCGTTTTATCCCGCTGCTGCTGAGACTACCGAGCCTACGTCTCATCTCACCCAGTATCATGGAAGAGCTTTTCTTCGCCGGACTCATCGGTAATGTTCAGATAGACAGTATTATACCTTATATACTGCGTATGGAACCTACAGAATATAACGTACAGTTCTCTGCTAGTAATTCCTGAGCGACTACCGGTGATATCCCTTAATATATCATGGTGCAATCATAACTCCTATATTAGGTATGCGCTTAGTTTTATAGGTATATAATATCCCTATGATGTATGCATATAGTCTTATGGATATATAGCATGTCTGTTATGCAAATGGACTTATACATTACCATATGTGCATCTACGTACGCGGTATACAATGCAAACCTATGCCACTATCATTGTTCATTAGGTCCACTGTTAGAGCCAAACCCCTGTGTAACCAATATGTGTTATTATTCTTTACACCAATTTATGCCAGCTGTATCTATGGTGCCTGGTGACATTTGTAAAGTTTATAGAGTAATATTGTATTCTATGAAATAATGAAATAATAAAGCAAATTACAGAGAATTTAATGTTGTTGGCTAGTCTGTTTTGTTCAGTGGTGTCGCTTATCGTCGTCTGCCCCCATCCGCCCAGAGAGTCCGAGAATGCCTGAGTAAGGATAGCTATAAATTACTACACGTATAAGCTGTTCATTGTCTGTTATTCTGCTAGAGTCCTCATCAATGTGACAATGTATGATATACTTCAAGGATTCTACAAATAATCAGGTGCGGTAAATCACTGTCACTGGATAAATTCCAGAAATACAGAAAATTAATATCCGAGCGCTCCAATTTTACCCATCAGTGGTAGAGATAGAAACGTTAGAAGTATCCCATAAATCTATGACTATTCTGACCGTTCATCTGGTAAGGAGGACTACAACCTTTTGAGTAATCAGTCAGTGTTTTTTAGGATGGCTAGCTGGAAGAGCGCCACACAACCACCATTATTGGGTAAGGAGTGGCTGTCTGGGTAATCTTCTGCCAATAACAGTGATTATAATCCCAATAGACATTATTTTGCCATGACCTATAATTTAGGGATCAGGGTTGCTGATTTTTCGGCTCTTCCATTTGTTCATAAAGAAATTATCGAAGACCACATTTTACATAAGTTACAAATAGCCCAAATCACTTTTAGCCAGCTGCCATGATTACAAAACTATATACCTATGCGGCATGCTTGTGAAGTTGCTGAAACCCAGAACCTCTGGAGCTGAGCTAATCCTCCATATCATTGCTCTGATGGCACTGGCTTGCACCAGTAAAGATCATTCGCGAACGAGTCAGACTGGGCATTCCGTTGGTGACATGCTACGTACCGGTAGCATTTACCCCCAGTAGGTGTGTATAGTTTAGACAGCATGTTAGACTTGTCTGACCGCCGATGGGGAGTTGGATCCTCTCCTGTCTATTCTATAGGTGTCAGGCAGCTGACCTTTGTCCCATACTATATAAGAGTACTTCCTTTTACAGCAGCCCACTTTTACCAGTTAGCATGATACTTCTACCGTGTTTCGTACTATCGCTCCTGTATTCTGAATGTATTGGTAAGTATCTAGCAGTTTATACGAGGTCATTTTTTGACTGATTTCCGTAATTACTATGCTCAATGAGATCTTTCTGATGTCAGCCGGTGTTGTTTCCTGATAAAAACAGATTTTGCACCAAATGTTGTTCACTTTTTTTGTTATAGTTTTAATTTAATTGGTCTAAACTTTCACCGCGGGAGCCTGTTTGTTAACTGCGCTCACATACGGTAATGGTCCGATACACATACCTTTGCTCTGGACACATCTCATATTATTCGGGAGATCTCATCAATGTAGATGGAACAGGGGAATTATTTTGCATTCACCATTGGGCTATAACTTTTGAATTTTCCTTTTAATTGTTCTACTTCTACGCTTGACGATCCTAGTCAATAGACCTCCTAAACCTGTGGCCTGTTAGAGCTATAGGAGCAAGGAATTATGTGAGAACCTCATTCTCACAGTGGGCACCCAGTATGACTAGAACCTCATTCTCACAGTGGGCACCCAGTAGGAGCAAGGAATTATGTGAGAACCTCATTCTCACAGTGGGCACCCAGTAGGAGCAAGGAATTATGTGAGAACCTCATTCTCACAGTGGGCACCCAGT
>Ga0224511_10002158_pt1 | contig 12934 bp, 9 predicted proteins | sample SF_May12_sed_USG_2_FD_169988 | JGI IMG/M metagenome (GOLD analysis project Ga0224511, IMG submission 169988) | Sediment microbial communities from San Francisco Bay, California, United States - SF_May12_sed_USGS_8_1 | ecosystem: Environmental > Aquatic > Marine > Sediment | place: USA...
CCGGCATGGCGGACCCATATGGGACCGGGTCATGGGGACGGGTGCTGAAAACGGGCGCCTCGGCGGAGTTCATCTTCACCTTCATGGGCGCCCACTGGTTCTCCATCGGGGGAGGGTATAACCAGTACTCCGGCCGGGGAGTGGTGGACAACACCGATTTCAACGCCACCACCAGCGTGGGGCGCGCCTTCTCCACGGAAAGCTGGGACATCGCCGCCGGACTTTTCGCCTACACGGCCCGGTTTGACAAAAACTCCAACTTCTTCACATGGGGCCATGGTGGATATTTCAGCCCCCAGGAGTTCATGTTGGGCGGAGTGATGCTCTCTATGGAGACTAAGCCGGTGGAGAATTTCTGGGCGGAGGTGAAGCTCTCCGCTTCGTATATGAATTTCGTTAACAATGAGTCCTCCAAGTATCCTCTCTCCAATGAATCGAGGCTCAGCTCCGAGGTTTATCCGGGAGATGATATAAGCCAGATGGGGTACGCGATGAGCGGGCGGATGTATAAACAGTTCGCCGACCACTGGCTGGCGGGAGTGGGGGCCACCTTCAACAAGGCGTCAGATTACACAGAGACCATATTTATGGTGACTCTGCGATACCAGTTCGGGTTGCGCAAGGCTGTCCTTTTCGTCAAGGAGTGATCGGCTGCGGCTGGCCGGGCTATTTGGGCGCCTGATCCTTTGGAGCGGGCGCCTTTGGTGCGGGCGCTGTTGGCGCTTCCTCGGACGAGGAGTGGTGCTCCACGCTTCTTTTTACCGGGGAGTCCCCAGAGCCGGAAACCAGCTTACCCGCCAGCACCAGCGCCGCCACCAGCGCCAGGGGAACCAGCACGAAAACCGCCACTTTGGTTAAGGTGGACATCCCGCCGGATACCGCATCGGCCTTTGCGGCCAATCCCTTGCGGTCCGCCTCTATCTCGTCCTCTTTCCAGAAAGCTTTGTAAGCGCGGAAAGTCTCCTTTTTCCCTTTTAATGTGACATCCTTGATGAACCGCAGGTAGAACTCGTCCTTGGCGGGTAGGGCATTGTAAGTCTCCTCGGAGAGGAATATTTCCGCAGGTCCGGCGGAGGACTCGAACCTGGAGGCGGTGTTCACCGTGTCGCCGAATATGTCGTTCTTCTCTATTATGCAGCTACCGGTGTGCATACCGATCCGGATAAGGATAGAGGTTTTAAACTTCCCGGCGAGGTTTAGCTGGTCTATCTCCTTTTGTATCCTGATGGAAGCGCGCACGGCGTCCTGAGCGCTTTCGAAGTGGGATAAAGTTCCGTCACCAATGGTCTTCACCAGCGTCCCCTGGTTCTCCGCGATGGCGGGGAAGACGATGTCGTTATGGCTTTTCATCAACATCCGGCTGGCCATATCCCCCTCCGTCTCCGCGATTGTGGTGGAGCCCTTCAGATCGGTGAACACCACAGTGAGAATCCTGGTGAATTTCTTCGCGAACTGACTCTCCATCTTGGCCTTCTGTTCCAGGAAAGCCTCCAGCTCGTCTTCGCCCCCTCCTGAACCCGATTCATCGCCGACCTGGAACTGGCGGGTCTGACCGCGAGCCACGGAGCCGCTGGAGGGGGGCCTGCGGACACGCCCGCTGGAAGGGGATCGTCTGCTGGCGCCACTGGAGGGTGGCCGTCGGGGGATGGCCTGGGTGGCGCCACCTTCCGCATCGCCGTCCACATCAATCATCTGGGTGGACCCGCCAGATCGCCCGCCCGTCGTGTCGATAGTCTGGGTGGCGTCAGAGTCCACATCAATGGAATTCTCGTCATCACCAAAGGCGATGGCCGGATCCAGGTCCGAATCCGGCGCCAATTCGAAATTATCAGGGTCTTCCATCAGGGCATAAAGGTCCTCGATAAGGTCTGCAGTGACCCGGTATCGGTCCCCGGAGTCCTTGGCCAGCATTTTGCTGATCACCAGATCCATGGCTGGTGGCAGATCTTCTTTTATAGTGCTGGCGGGGGGAGGATCGTCCTTAATGATCTTCAGCAGTATGCTGGTGAGAGTTTTGCCTGCGAAGGGGGAGGCGCCGGTCACCAGCTCGTAGTACATGACCCCCAGGCTGAAGATGTCTGATCGACCATCGATCTTTTCCCCATTCACCTGCTCCGGGGACATGTATTGGGGTGAGCCAACAGCCTGGCCGGTTTGCGTCAGGGAGGCTGTGTCTTGAAGCCTGGCCAGACCGAAATCGGTGATCTTCACCTTATCGCCCTTCATGAGCAGGATGTTGGCAGGCTTGATGTCGCGGTGCACTATGTGGTTTTCGTGGGCCAGTTCCAGCCCCTCGGCCACCTGGAGGATCAGCCGCGTGGCCCTGTCGAACCCCAGCTTCTTCTCCTTGCTCATGACATCGGCCAGGTCCACCCCTTCGATGAACTCCATGGCGATATAGCTTTGCCCTTCCTCTTCTCCCACGTCGTATACTGTTACGATATTGGGGTGGGTGAGCTTGCCGGCGGCTCTGGCTTCCACCAGGAAGCGCTCCAGCATTTCCTCTTTTTTCTTGGGGTCGACGAAATCGTCGAATTTGATGATCTTCAGTGCGACAAGACGGTCTATTCTTGGGTCTCGGGCTTTGAGCACAATGCCCATTCCCCCGCGTCCCAGTTCACTGACTATTTCATATCTGCCGAGTGTTTTCGGTTGATTCATGGCCCGCCTAAAAAATAATGTTTCCTAGTATGGCACCCTGGGCGCAAACCTTGACCGTTGTCTCACAAAATGGCAAGCCGGATAAACTACATTCCCCTTGTTCCAAGCCTTGCACGCCCAGAATAACTCATTTTTCAGGTGGATAGTACTGTAATTTTGCATATTGCCAGGGATCCATCCATTGACAAAAAAAACCGGGGGACTGACACCAGCCCCCCGGAAGAATATTAGCGAGTAAAAACCCCCTGCTAGCCCTTGTCCGGCACCTCACGCCTGCGCGGAACGGCGAAGTTGACCAGGTAGTTGTACAGCCGGATGAGCCTTCCTCCTTCGCGTCTCTGGTCGATCCAGTGGCCGATCATCCCGATGGTCCTGGCCAGGATGAAGAAACCGTTGAGCGAGTCGGCGGGGAAACCCAGGTCTGTGAGCACACAGGCTATGCAGCCGTCGACATTGAGGATCAGGTTATCCTTCTTGGCGGTGGTGACTTTCTCCACCTCAAGCGCGTAATCGAGGTGGGGTGATCGTAGCCCCAGCTCCTTGACGCACTTTTTCAGCTCCGCCACCCGCTTGTCCGGATTCTTGACCGACTTCACCCTGTGGCCGATGCCGGGCACGGGCCCCACATTCTTCTTCATGTGGGCCAGGAATCCTGGGATATCGTTCGGGTAGTTGACCAGGCCGTAGTTGAAATACTTCGAGGCGTCGGTCACCGCGCCGCCGAACCTGGGCCCTATCATTATCAGCCCCGCAGCCACGGACTGGCTGAGGCCGATACCGGCGCAGGCGGCTATAATCGTGCCAAGGGCGCCGGAGACACATGGGCCATGGTCCGCCGAAAGCATTATGATTCGGCGGATGACTTCGGCTTCCTTGTCGTTAAGCAGCCTCTTGTTCCACAGCAGCCCGATCACATGGGGTATCTCGTATCCCTTGTTGATCAGCTCGCTGGCGGGGTATCCGCAATACAGCGGCTCCTCGCCTCTGTCATCGCTGATGGTGGTCTTGAACAGCGGCTGCACCTGCACATCACCGGCCTTGATGACCTCTTCCACCTTGCGGGGAAGGTCTGGTAGCTGGGATGGAGGAACATCATCAATTTCCTTGATCTGTCCGGTGGACTTCAGATCCTCATACACCTGCTTGATGGTGGCCCCCAGGTCGCCAAAAGTGGGGGGCACTATGACCCCGGCCTTGCTCATGATGTCAGATTTATACCTGGCCGAGCCCTCGCCATGCTGGCCTTCCTTGGCGCCCGCATGGCCGAACTTCATCCCCTTGGGCAAGGACTCCTGGCAGAAACCGGAAACAACGCCGATCAGCTTTATCCTTCTCGGTTTTTCGGCGTACCAGGCGGCGGCTTTCTCCTCCAAATCGCCACCCATCTCGCCGACGATCACCACAGCCTTGGTCTGCTGGTCCTTTTCGAACATCTCCAGAAAGGTGACAAAGTCGGTGCAGGGGAAAGCGTCTCCCCCGATGCCGATGGTGGTGGTGGAGCCATCCGCGAACTGGCTGAGCATCCACATGATTTCGTTGGAGAGCCCACCAGACTTTGTAATAACACCGAAAGAGCCCTGCCTGTGCAGCTTGGAAAGCTTCAGGTTGTTATACTCGCCGCCGATCACGCCCAAACGGCACTCGCCAGCGGACATGATGCCGATGGCCGAGGGGCCGTTTAAGAATTTGCCGACCTTTTTCGAGTGTTTGATCAGCAATTTAGCGTCTTTTTCCGCCACACCCTCGGTGATCATGGAGACGAACTTTATGCTGGGGTTGTCCAGCGCGTCCATACATCCCTTATACGCGCGGTTGGCGCCGATATACACCAGCGCCGTGTTGGACTCTGGATGCTTTCTTGTGGCTTCCTCAAGAGTCTTGTAGACCGGCACGGAGAGAAACTGGCTCCCGAAAGGGATCTCCACCGACTTGCCGGCGTCCGGCGGATAGACGAAAGAGGTGACGCTCGGCTCCAGGCCGCACAAATGGGAAAACTCCGCCATCCTCTTGGCGGCGCTGACTCCCGCCACTCCGCCCATGATGACGACTTTTGTATCTTTATTGGCAACTATGCTCATCGCTTTCTCCCTATCCCTTCAAGGCGAATTTGACTAAGTCGGTCAACGGCGTGTACCGATCGAAGACCTGTATATCGAAGCCCTCGTCGGACAGCTTGCGCATGTAGTCCAGGCCGATGGCTTCGTTGGGTCCCCCGCGGCGAACCCATATTTTCACGCCGTCCATTTTTCCTTCTTCCTTGGCCTTACGGAAACCGGCGATAATTCCGGTGAACGTGGCCTTGACGTCGGTGAAGTTGGCTATGGCCCCCCCCACGATAATATGCTTGACGCCTGGAAGAGAGCATATCTTGTCGGTGAGAGCCTCCACGGCCCATGCCGGGGGATCGCCCGAGTATTCCGCATAGTTGGCCAGGGAGCCATTGAGGGCCACCACGGCGTCGGAATAGAAGACAGAAGCGCCTCCGCCAGCCGGCAGCATGGCCACCTCGCCGCCGGGAATCTCTATGAACTTCACAGAGCCTTTCACCCGGCTGTCTATCTCCATTATTTGCTTCTCGTCCTCCGTGTAGGCCCGGCCAAACTCCGGCGCGAAAGAAAAGCTCCAGTCCGGATGGCGGAACCTGGCGTCCGCATCCAGCAGCACCACCGCGTCCAGGGCCACAAGCTTGCCATCGGCGGGGTTGATGGTCAGCGGATTTATCTCCATATACTGGCCGTCCTCATTGTCGTAGCATTCAAAGAGTCGGAAAGCGAATTTGCGGACCTTGTCCACCATCTCGCCGGTAAAACCGGCTTCCTTGGCGCATTTTTCCAGTTGTTCATCAGTAGGGGTTTCCCCCACTTCCACAAAGGTCTTGGTCACCTTTTCCCAGTTTTCCTCCACCTCGATGCCGCCGAACTTGGCCATTAGCACCTCGGCGCCCTCCCGCAGGGATTTGACCGCCAGGTAATACTCCTCCTGGTGGGGGACCATTTCGGCGATAATCACCTGGGAGATGGTCAGCCCCTGGATGGTTCTTCCCATGATCTCTTTTGCCGCAGCCACCGCCTGATCGATGTCCAGTTCCACTTTGACTAGGCCAAGTTTCATCCTGGATCCAATGGCCTCGTGGGCCTTTACCACCATTTTGCACTCTCTCATCCACTGATTCGACTGGACGAGGCCGTCTACTTGATGGATATCGGAAATAACCACATGCCGGGGGGTCCTGATCCCCCATTTATTGAAAAGCTCCATCGCAGGGCCTTCTAGCACTTTGGCCATCGGTTCTCCTCCAAATTTCTTCCGCTGGTTACTGATTTTGCTTAGCTATATACAAGATGGGCGAAGTGGAGAAAATAGCTTAATTTGGTGGAAAAGTCAAACGTTTGATTTGGTCTTAACCGCAAAAACGGTTAATATTTTTCCGCGCTGGTTTTAACGGGACCGTTTATCTTCCGGGTAGAGGTGTTCGCGGGCGCCTGATATGTCCGCTGCGCACCCTTGAAAGGAAGGAAAAGGGAACCGTGCTTAATAGTAGAAGGCTCAGGTAAATTATGCAATGAGCTTAATTAGAAAGGGGGGCCACATTGATATGTGATGCGAATCAACCAGGGGTGTCGCCCTCGATGGCGGGCGCGGCAAAAGATGATTCTATCGATTTAGTCGCCACTTATTTTTATTTTCCCTCTTGGCGGTAAATTCAGCGCCGCAGGGAAAGTACTCACGCGTGAATTGGCGCAACCGGAGAGGCGTTGGTCGATCTACGACAAAAACAATGCGTCAGGCCGCCATCTGACAAATGATGATTTGCGATGTTGACAGGACGCCAAAAGAGATGTACATTTGCCTTTGTTGTTTCATGTGGTCGAAATTCCCCCCAAGCCAGCGACACCGAGTGGCTAGTGGAGGAGCGTATACGGAAATTTAACTAAACCCATAACTCTTAGGCGACAGTTTAAATCCCCATAATCCAAGGCTTCCCGCAACATATGAGTTGCGGTTTATGGCGCCCGGCGCCGAATCCACCTGCGATGGAAAAATAAAACATTCTACTGAAAGATCCAAAACATGGCCCCCAGAAAACCCAGCCCCAAAAACAGCGCGACCAACTCAAAAAAAGCCGCAGAGCCTGCCGTTGCGGTGGAAGTGGAAGAGGACAACATCCCTGACCCGGAAAGCGCCGCTGAAACCAAAGAGGATTCCGCCTCTGCTTCCGCCACCCTGGATATCTCCCTGGATATCAGTAGGCTTAAAGAAAAGACGATCAACGAGCTTTTCGAGATTGCCTCCGCGCTCAATATAGAGGGGATCCGCGGCATGCGAAAACAGGAGCTGATGTTCAAGATTCTTGAGTCCCAGACGTTAAAGGAAGGGCAGATTTTCGGCGAGGGAGTGCTGGAGATTCTCCCGGATGGTTTCGGGTTCTTGCGCAGCCCATCGTTCAACTATCTGCCAGGTCCCGACGACATATACGTTTCCCCATCCCAGATTCGCAAGTTCGATCTTCACACGGGAGACACCATCTCCGGCCAGATCCGCGCGCCAAAGGAGAACGAGCGTTATTTTGCGTTGCTGAAAGTGGAAACTGTCAACTATGACAATCCCGACGCCCAGCGCGACAAAATCCTGTTCGACAACCTGACTCCACTGTATCCGAACCAACGGCTCACCATGGAGTCTTCGACGGAAAACATCACAAGCCGGGTGCTGGACCTGATAAGCCCCATAGGTAAAGGCCAGCGGGCCCTGATTGTTTCGCCACCCAGAGCGGGTAAAACAATGGTAATGCAATCAGTGGCCAATTCCATCACCCAAAACCACCCGGAGGCTTATCTGATCGTGCTGTTGATCGACGAGCGGCCGGAGGAGGTGACCGATATGGAGCGTAGCGTGGACGGAGAAGTGGTCTCCTCCACTTTCGACGAACCGGCCAGCCGCCATGTGCAGGTGGCGGAGATGGTTATAGAAAAGGCAAAACGCCTGGTGGAGCATAGACGCGATGTGGTGATCCTGCTAGACTCCATCACCAGGCTGGCCCGGGCGTATAACACCATAGCCCCACCCTCTGGCAAGGTGCTCTCCGGCGGTGTGGACTCCAACGCCCTGCAGCGGCCAAAGCGCTTTTTCGGCGCGGCCCGAAACCTTGAGGAGGGAGGCTCGTTGACCATCGTCGCCACGGCGCTGGTGGACACCGGCTCGCGTATGGACGATGTCATATTCGAGGAGTTCAAAGGGACAGGCAACATGGAGCTGCATCTGGATCGGCGCCTGGCGGACCGCAGGGTGTTCCCCGCCATAGACATCACCAGGACCGGTACCCGCAAAGAAGAGCTGCTTATTGAGGATGTGGATCTCAAACGAATCTGGATCCTTCGCAAGGTTCTCCAGCCGATGGACCCGGTGGAGGCGATGGAGCTTTTGAGGGACAAAATGCGGGCCACGAAAACGAACAAGAAATTTTTAGAGTCGATGAACGCTTAACATGTGGAAGAAAATAATGTATAATCCACGTTTTGGAAAAATCCCATTGCTGGTCTGACGATGAAAACGAATATACACCCTGATTACATTGAATGTGCCATCACCTGCGCTTGTGGCGCCAAGGTGGAGACCCGTGGCGTGCAGCCGGAAATGCACCTGGAAATTTGCAGCCAGTGCCATCCTTTCTTTACCGGAAAGCAGAGGCTGGTGGATTCCGCCGGCCGGATTGAAAAATTCGAGCGCAAGTACGGAAAAAAGGGCGACAGCGCCCAGGTCGGCTGACCTGTCCCCACCCGCGCGTATCCGCGTTATAGCGGCGATTGACGTATGAACTCTATTCTTGGCAAGTACAAGGCTCGAAGCGAGGAAATCAACCGCCTGATCAGCGATCCTGCGACCTTGGCGGACCGGGAGCTGTATGAAAAGCTGACCCGCGAACTCTCCGAAATCCGCCCAGTGACGGAAGCCGCCATCGAATATGGCAAGGTGGAAGTGGAGCTTGGGGAAGCCGAGGCGATGCTCGATGACAGGGAAGCGGACGAGGAAATGCGGGAGATGGCCCGCCATGAGCGAGACCTGCTCAAAGAACGCCTGGAGACCATAAATCACAAAATCCGCCTTTTGCTGATCCCAAAGGATCCCAACGACGGAAAAAATGTCATTCTGGAAATCCGCGCCGGCACAGGAGGGGAGGAGGCCAGCCTGTTCGCCGCGGACCTGTTCCGAATGTACACCCGATACGCTGAGCGGAGAAAGTGGAAAACGGAGCTTATGAGCTGCAGCGAATCGGGCAAGGGGGGATACAAGGAGGTCATAGCCATGATCGTCGGCAGGGATGTCTATTCCTCCATGAAATACGAAAGCGGCGTCCACAGGGTGCAGCGAGTGCCGGAGACGGAAGCCGCCGGAAGAATACACACCTCCACCTGCACCGTGGCCATTATGCCGGAGGCTCAGGAGGTGGATGTGAAGCTGGATCCAAACGAAATCAGGATCGATGTGTATCGCTCCTCCGGCCATGGGGGGCAGTCGGTGAACACCACAGACTCTGCGGTGCGGATCACTCACCTGCCCACGGGGGTGATGGTGGCCATGCAGGACGAGAAAAGCCAGCTTAAAAATAAAGTCAAGGCGATGAAGGTGCTGATCACCAGGATCAAGGATATCAAGGAGCGCGAGGAGGCGCAAAAACGCGCGGCTCAACGCAAAAGCCAGGTGGGCGCCGGCGACAGAAGCGAGAGGATACGGACATATAACTTCCCTCAGGGTAGAATAACGGATCACCGGATTAACCTGACTTTATACAAAATGCAGAGCATCATGGATGGCGAGCTTTACGAGTTTTCCGATGCGCTGAGCCTGGCGGCCCAGGAAGAGGCGATGGGTAAGGGGGCGGCGTGATCGCCGAAACCTCTGTAAAGGCTCCTTTGAATATTCGTCAGGCGGGCGCTTTTGGCGCCGATATGTTGGCCGCATCTGGCTCCCCCTCTCCCTGGCTCGATTGTCAGCTGCTTTTAGCCAAGTCCATGGGCGCTACCAGAGAACGGCTGATGGCCCACCCGTTCGACAATATCACCGAATCTCAATGGCTTTACTTCCAAAGCTGCCTGACGCGTCGTGAGCAGGGAGAACCGATAGCCTATATCCTGGGCGAAAGAGAGTTCTACGGGCTTTCGTTTCGGGTGGACTCCAGGGTTCTGGTCCCCCGGCCGGAGACGGAAACATTGGTGGATCGGGCGCTGGAGTTGGCAGGGCAGGAAGCCGCTGTCCTGGAGATCGGGACCGGCTCCGGATGCGTGGCTGTGGCCATGGCGATAGCCCGGCCTGGGTGGGAAATCACCGCCACCGATATCAGCGAACACGCCCTGGAAGTGGCGCGGGAAAACGCAAAAATCCATGGAGTGGATGACAGAATCAGTTTTCTCCATGCCGATATGTACCCGGAAGGGAAGGGCAGGTTCGATCTGCTGGTGTCCAATCCGCCATATGTATCAGGAGTGGAAACCGTGGAGGCTTCGGTCCACAAGTACGAGCCGCATATGGCGCTCTATTCGGAGGACAATGGATTGGCCATAACAGCGAAGATCATAAGCCTTGCCCCCTCCCGTCTGACAGATGGAGGGGCGATGGCGCTGGAGACTGGCCTGGGGATGTCGGCTCGAGTGGCCGCAGCCTGCCAGGAGACCGGTTTTTTCATGTCAACTATCGCGACGAAGGACATCTACGGAGTGGACCGGGTGGTGTCCGCATTGGGGCCTGAGTGGACAAAATAGTTATAGAGGGTGGCATTCCACTCCATGGGACAGTGCGCATCTCCGGGGCCAAGAACGCGGCCCTTCCCATATTCGCCGCCACGCTGATCACCGGCGGAGTGTATCGCATAACAAATGTTCCGGCTCTGCGCGATGTGGCCACTATCGCAAGCTTGCTGACCGAACTGGGCGCAAAGGTGGAGAACCCATCCTCCGGAGTCTACACGGTGGATACCCGTGAAGCGATGGGGCGAGAGGCCACCTATGAGCTGGTGAAGACCATGCGCGCCTCCTGCCTGGTGTTAGGTCCACTGCTAGCCCGGTTCGGCAGTGCGAAAGTCAGCTTGCCGGGAGGATGCGCCATCGGCGAGCGCCCCATAGACCTGCACCTGAAAGGCTTGGCCGCCCTGGGGGCAAGGATAAACCTGGATCATGGCTATGTGGCGGTGGACGCCTCCGGTGGCTTGAAGGGAACCAGGATCACCATGGATCTGGTGACCGTGACCGGGGTCATGAACATAATGATGGCGGCTACCAGAGCCAAGGGAACCACTGTGATAGAAAACGCCGCCCGGGAGCCGGAAGTGGTGGCCCTGGCGGATTTTCTGAACTCTATGGGAGCGCGAATTACCGGGGCGGGGACGGCGGAGATAAAAGTGGAAGGGGTGGAAGAGCTCCACTCCGCGGATGTGGAGGTGATCCCGGACAGGATAGAGGCGGGGACATATCTGGTGGCGGGCGCCATCACAGGTGGAGCCGTAGACCTGGAAGGGATCGTCCCTGCGCATCTGGCCAATATCGTGGATAAGCTGCGCGAGTGTGGATGTGATATAAAGGAAAACGTGAGCGGTGTTTCCCTAAAGGCGCCAGAGGAGATACAGCCGACCCGGGTGACCACCTCGCCATACCCGGGATTCCCCACGGACATGCAGGCCCAGATCATGGCGTTACTGACCCTGGCCCAGGGCGCATCTGTGATAGTGGAGACCATATTCGAGAACCGTTTCATGCATGTGGCGGAACTGCGGCGCATGGGAGCAGACATCACAGTGGTGGGAAACACCTCCACCGTCAAAGGTGTAAAAGGCCTCTCCGGGGCGCCACTTATGGCCACGGATCTTCGCGCCTCCGCCTCTCTGGTATTAGCTGGCCTGGCCGCGTCGGGAACCTCCACCATAGCCCGGGTATACCATCTGGATCGTGGTTATGAAAAGATCGAGGAAAAGCTCAAGGGGCTGGGCGCCGTGATCTATCGGGAGAAGGCATGACTTTTGGCTACAAGCCGCCGCTGGGGGCCGGATTGCTCTTGACTTATTACATATCAATGATATAGTGAAACATTAGCTTCGGGATATATAAGCTTTTTTCCAAGGATTGATTCCAATGAGCGATGAAAAGCTGGACTCCTTTTTCAGCGAGGGGACGGTTTTGCGTGGAACTTTGAAGTTCAAGGGGATATTGCGTTTCGATGGTGATTTCGAAGGCTCCATCCAGAGCCCGGACACTCTGATTGTCGGTGAGACCGGAAAAGTGCGGGCGGACATCAAGTCTGGCAAGCTGTTCAACTTCGGCGATGTACATGGGGATGTGAAGGCGGAATACAAGATACACCTATACGCCAAGAGTAACCTGAAAGGCGACATAGAGGCGCCCTTCGTGGTGATGGACGAGACATGCCACTTCGAGGGTGGATGCAAAATGCCGCCTCCGCCAAAGAACATGCCGCAGGATAAAGAACCAGACGCCAAGAAGCAGGCGCCTCCGGTCAAAACAGTGGAAATGCCGAAGGCGCCCGCCACGCCAGAGGTCAAGAAGAGTGGAGGTTGGTTTGGGCTGATCCTCTGGATGGTGTCGCTTTTCGCCTCCAAGGGCGCCTAAATCAGGGCGCCTAACCGCCAGTCAAGCGCATAAGCGCCAGGCGCCTTTGCCAGCATGACATGCGCTGGCCTGTCACCGGGGAGGGCAGGGGCTCTTTCGCTGTTACCGCCTTGGCTTCGGCATCCGCTCCACCAGGAAGTCCGCCCCCACGCCAGATAGCGCGTCCGCCGTTTGCCACGTCATTGCTCCCTTGAAGAATATCCGCCACTGGACCAGATCCTCAAAGAGCGATCTCTGCATCTTGTCAAACTTGCCAGCCCAGACGATTCCGCTCCTGGCTGGGTCGAACACCACTACCCCGAAAGATACATGGGCAGGCTTGTCCGCGGAGTACTTTCCGCCCACAAGCTCCTCGAATCGAGCCACGCATCCCATCACCACCGCATCGGCGCCCGTGACTTTGGCGACGCTGGTCGCCAGGCTGACGCCGTTGGCGATACGGTCAGGCTCGTTGGTGTTCAGGTAGGCCTTTCTGACCGCGCTTCTTTCCGTCAGTGGAAAGTCGGCCTGGGCCATCGCCAGGTGGATATGATCCGCCACGGTCTCCCCCGAGCCTGCTTCCACATCTCCTTTGTGGAGTGGCAATCGCGCCACGGAGCAGATGCTCGCTTCGCCACTGGGCGCTCCCTCCAGGAAATCGAGAACGGCGAACCGGGTAT
>Ga0224511_10002159_pt1 | contig 12932 bp, 13 predicted proteins | sample SF_May12_sed_USG_2_FD_169988 | JGI IMG/M metagenome (GOLD analysis project Ga0224511, IMG submission 169988) | Sediment microbial communities from San Francisco Bay, California, United States - SF_May12_sed_USGS_8_1 | ecosystem: Environmental > Aquatic > Marine > Sediment | place: USA...
TCAAAGCAGTCACAGCGTTTGTGTCACACTCGCCTACAAAAGTGGTTGTGTCAGCTGCCATTTAACGCATAAATTATGGGTTATATGTACATTCAAACTATAGGCTCTACAGCAATACCACAAAAATATACCGACATATATACTGACTTTAATTGACTGAGGAGGCAGTTGACTTTTTCTGACGAACACTTTTCTAGCGACATCAATTTTTCACTTTTGAAAAGCAAATGTTTGACCATTTAGTGTTCATAACTTTAACTTCAAACAACGGAGTCAACTAGCATGAGCTCCAGACAGTCGGATAAGTCCTAGCCCTTGTAAGGGCATGTAACTCTGAAAGTGAGTGAACTGAACTTAGAGCATACCTTCGGTCGAGCTTATAGGCTGTTTCTCCATGTACAGTTCGTAACCTGAGCCATGCTTCTTCTTAAGGTCAAAAGATGAACCTGAGGCCTGAATGTGTCCCTGTTTCATGATGGCGATCTTATCACCTAAATTATAGAAATGTGTTGGGTAAGGGCAGTGTCGGGTAAGGGCAGTGTCGGGATTGGTTAAACAATGACAGATTAGTTTACTCTGATCCCAGGCTGGCATTCAACTGACCTCCTTAGACTGAAACGGGTCGTTTGATTTACGATCCAATATTCAAAATCTGATCAGACTCAGAGTTAATCCATGCAGATGCAAATTGGAGTTAAAAACATCGTTATTAAGATCAACGCTTGTGGTCATAATGCCTCAACCTGGATGACAACAGAGGTGTTTTCAGAAGCCTAGTACATTCAGAAAAAATATGATACTTTCTATTGCATGTAGTTTTTTTCTACTGGAGAGAATATATATTTAGGTCTAAGTCACTGGCCACTATGATTTATGCCCACTCACCAAGTCTATCAGCCTCATCCAGATGATGTGTGCACAGTATAATAGTTTTGCCAGCTCGGTTTTTCAGGATCACATCCCAGATTGCTCGTCGTCCATTCGGATCAATGGAGGATGTCGGCTCATCGAGGATGATCACATTAGAATCACCGATAAATGCGATTGCTACTGATGTGCGTCGCCTGAGACCACCAGATACTGAACTAACCAACTCATTTCTTACGTCCCACAGTCCCATATCGTGTAGCATGCTAAAAACACAAAGTGTTGATGATACTGCCACACAGGGTAAAACAATTCATGAGAGCGACCATAAACACAGCTGAACCAGAGGAAACCGAGCTGATAGGCAACTCAAATCAGGTTGGAACACACCGATTTGGAGATTAATGCTTTTATGAAAGAAAAATAATTAGTTGGGAAAATACAACTTCAACAACACCCAGACATTCTAAGCTAACTAGATTAGAAGTGTATTAACTGTGAATTAACTTTTTGCAACAGTTTTTAAGGTTACCAAATGATGGAATACGACTAAGAAGAAGCCTTGTTTTAAAAACCCTTTCGAACAAAGGAAACTCACTTCCCATATATATCAAGTGTTGTTGATCTATGTAACAGCATAATAACTTCTAGTCACAGTCACTGTGACAGCAATATTCCTGGTTGTAATCAAAGTCATGGTCACAGTCATGGTTACAATCACAGAAACAATCACCATCGTTGCTGCAATAACAGCCACTGGCGCATTTATTGTAACAATTATTGTCACAATCATTGTCACTGTCAAAGTCACGGTTACAATCATTGCAACAGGCATCGTTACAGCCACAATGACTTACTCTTCCACATCCATACTGATGACGGATGATGCCAGAGTACTCTTCATGGTGGCGTAGAATTCCAGATGCTCCTTTACAGTCATGAAATCAAACAGGACATCAAACTGCGGACAGTAGCCAAGACTCTCACGGATCTTATTAATTCCAGACTTGATACTCCAGCCATTGATAACAGCATCACCTGAGGTTGGCTCCATCATACCAGTTAGCATGTTACTGAAATACACGGACAGCCAACATTATTAGCCAAGGGCGAATAACTCATAATTCTGTGATATGATTGGCCAAATCAGCAGATCTCTTTATGATCAAGCCCTTAGTAGAAAGAGTGGTGCAGTTTGCAAGTTTATAAATAATCGTGTGGAGCGTGTACGTTGGTTCAGTGAATTGGTCTGTTCGGAGTCTATCCTAGTTCAGTAATAATAGTAGATATCTTTGTATGAAGAAGGCTATAGAGGCGCACAAAATACAGAAACAGGTTGAGCTATAGCTCCTTTGGTACCGGTAGATACTTACATGGTAGATGTCTTGCCAGCTCCATTGCGACCGAGTAGCGCAGTCACCTGATCTTGATAGAATGTAAGGTCCAAATTGTTGACAGCAAGTTTTCCATTGCTGTATTTCTTATTTAGCTTGTTTATAGAAATACCCACTGCATACTCACCATCTGCAAGAGAGGATGATTGCTGATTCCCAAATGGGCATATTTCCCAAACTTTCAATGATCTCGAAAATAGAAATGGGATCCCCATAAGGAGATTATAGGGGGTAATCATCTCTTTGGGTACATTGCGCAGAAGGAAACCAGTACAAATCTACACATGCACACCACATATAGCGCAGCAGAGAATTCACTTTTCAATTTCTTGTATACCAAAATACAAGAAGTTCTATGGGAATATACATGCAATAGAGAGGTTAAGATGCGGACAGTATGCCAAAACGGTTTGCTCTAACCGTTGGACAAACGTAACGGTCAATGTGACCATTCGAGAAATGATGAGAACCCAGTGGCTAAAAAATTCAAAGCGAGGTCACTGTCTGGTTTTCACACAGTTACTATAGTTACTACAGCTTAGAGCCCAGGGAATTCTGTGATAGAGCCCTTCTAAGAGGACTACCACAGCGCTAGTACTCAAAGCAGTCGTTAGGAAACTTGATTTACAGACTCATTTTTACAATGGGTTTTGGGCCACACCGGACACAGCTATCGTAACGAATAAAGTCAGATGTTTTTCTAAGACTTCAAACAAGACGTCCGGGTAGGTTTCATCGAGGTACATGGCGAGTAGAATAAGATAACAGTAATGGGAGCTGTAACCGTTTGGAGAATCCTACCGGTTTTGCCAACATTTAGGAGACGTCTGGAAACTCGTTTTGGTCACATGACACGCATATTTTCATTATGTATATCGAACGGAAATGTGACCGTTACCAGTAACTGTTTGCATTTTAACCTCTCTTAGTTTACTTTTCCGAATACTGTCATTTCCAGCATTACTGTAAGCGTTATATTGTATAGTCAGAACAGTTCAAAATGGTAGTGACTTTTTTGTGCTGATGCTCAATCCAATGAGTTCTTGCAGTTCAAATTATGGTCCAAAAAGTTTGCATACTAAGCGCATATCTCCCGGTCAGTTCCTCAAGTGTGACACGTGGTAGTTGTCCGATACTAAAAATTTAAGCACGGCGTTTTCAACTTTCTGACCATGGCTTTTCTCGTTTTTCATGATTAAATAGTGGAAAACAGAGAAGAGGGGTTTCCAGCATCAGAAGTAAAGATACCTTCCGTGAGGCTATCAGCCCCTCTGAACAGACGGGAATCCATTTTCCCACCATTCAAATGATTGATGTTTTTATCGAGACTAGCTATAGATACAGAGCTTGAAGACGCTGGAACAAATATTAGTTGTTGAATAAAGAGGATAAACACAATAAGAAAAAGACGTGGCAAAGTCATAATGATAAAAACGGTACAATCAGATTGGTCACTACTGTAAATAATAATTTCATGTCTCCATGACAGGACAGCTGTCAGGAGTGGAGCCGATATCGACCTCATGAGTCTTTTTTGTCAGCGTTGCTCGGGGTGCGCCATTAGGAAGACCTTCTGCTTACACCCATGTGCCTCATAGAGAAGGTAACTCTATAAATGGGTAGTACTATGAATATACTGAAAATTATTGAATATCGGATTATGGGATACACTGCAGGAGTATTTTGCGGGGACTTCAATCTGACTAAAGTAAATGTCTATTTCCTTTAACTTACTGGCACTGATTTTCTTTTGGCTAAGACGAGTAGTGGAGCCTCCACATCCCCAGTATGATGCTGTGAATGGGAAGTAAAGAGGCTGTCTCACTCCAAACTTGGCTAAAAGATAAAGTATGAGTTTGTTGCACACATACAGACACGGATTTGGATGATTTGTGTATTACAGTTTATCATTGATTTGATTTTAGAGGCTGAATGTAAAATCAGTGAGGGCCCACTCTACTGTTTCAGTTATTGATGTCATTGTAAGTTTGGGCATTATCGATCTGATCTGACATTTACATCAGGACATCAACGGTTTTGAGATATAGAACCAGTATAGCACAAAGGTGGCTTTTCTCCTCCTCCTTCTCAAAGAAACAGCCGAGTTCTTAACAGGTGCCGTGTAAATAGAGTTTAGGTTAACCGACCACCGAGCGATGGCTTCACCGTACTCACTTGGCAGGATGTTACGGAAGTACCAGCCGACCACAAAGTAGATAAGAGAATCAATCAGCATCCATATAAACACCATCTGTACGCTCATCTCTGAGTCCGCATTGTAGCCTGGTATCTTATTCAGGTTATTCCAGTGGATGCCTTCTCCCATCTGTTCCCATCGGGAGATGTACGTAGCACCGATAGCGAAAGCCGTCGTGGACATCAGTGACTAGAATTTATATATACACATGTTTCTGTGTAGCCTCAGTTTTTTTTCCTGCTGCTTATACCATTAGAAGGTTGAAAGGTTATTTTGATACACTTGTAAAAAGATATTCCAAATTATAATTCTCAGTAGCAGGTCATTGAGTTTTTGTTCCTGGTTAACAGAGAGACTTGGTATAGGAATTCAAGAGCGAATTAAGGACGGATGCTTTTTCTGCCACCGTCATTGATCTTTCTGGGGTTTGAGTCATGCATTTCAATCCATTTCAATATCTCAGTCAAAGTTTTCTGTTAGCGTTTCATGAAATCAATTGATATAAGCCTCCAAAAAGGATATAATTTTCATGTCATATTTGATACAGGCAGATCTCTTACAATAAAAGGTAAGCAAAAAAAGTGCCATGTTATTTAATTGCTATTCGCTCTGAGCTAGAATTTTTTAATAATGGAGTATGTTTATAAAAAAGCATCGGGCAAAGCGATTTTCACAATCACAAAGAATCATCGGTCAGACTTACACTAGCATGAAGAATCATCGGTCAGACTTACGCTAGCATGAAGATGAGCAGCCTCATACTGTTCTCTAAACTGAGTGTAGACGACATAGGGAAGATAGCTACACAGATAGACCATGACTCCAATAGCAGCTGCCACATTGGCTTTATGGAAGAATGCACTTATCATGTAGCTGAAATAAAGAAATAGTTTACACCGAATAACAACGAATAGAGGTTAAACCGTTAGAGACACCCAGATGGGTATAAAAGAGGCAAGGAAACACAATTGCTACCGAAATAGCAGATTTGACGTCACACTCTCCGAGCTCCTCACGGGTTATATTGCTCATGAGCACATTGAACTCTGACCATGTCATGGCTATAGTGCCTGTGCCAAATTCACGAGTGTAAACAGAATAAATGCGTGTATTTGATTCTACAATACTCACCAGAACATAGTTGCTGATAGGGAGTATGTGATCAAATACAGGAATAAAATGAAGCCATCAGAGAGGATCAAAACTTTGCCAACCATGATGAAGATGGTAGCCACAGTTGATAGCACTATCATTCCCAACATGGAGTTTATAAACCAGCTCCACCATATTAATCCATGCTTTAGTCCCATGATCTTCATTGTCTTCAAGATAATCACAGGGTTTTATTGCGCAGTGGATGAAGCTGTGCATTCTTATGTCCATATAAAGTTCTAAAGTATGCACTATGATATGTGATAGCTCAATGGCTGAAGCATTTGGCTCAAGATTGACTAGGACTTGAACCCGGGATCTTTGTGTTTTGTTTTGTTTTTTTCCATCAAAACGGGTGTAAAAATTGAATTTAGCAGCAACATGGCCACAAGTGAGTTGATGATGGGGCCCGGTGCGCAGTAGCATAAGCTAGTCAAGGCGCGGGGCCCGAGACGACAGTTTTAGCAGACGTCTAATTCAGCGCACCAGGAAGATGCTGTTTCAAGGCCACTCTGTATTGTTTCAGATTTGTTATCTGCCTGATTTCAAGGGGCAGATTATGCCATATTTTTGATAGCTGGTATGTAACCTGGCAGTGGCCTTGTGCTGACGAAGAGGGAGGTAGTGGTAGTGAGTAGAATGAGGAGGACGTTGAGTATCTGTGATGTAGGAGATTCGCTGATCTGTGAAAGTGTTTGTGAGCGAGTAGGCCAATGCGTAGTGAGTAAAGTTGAGCACCCATTGTGAGAACGAGCTTCTTACATAATTCCTAGCTCCTACCGCTCCAAAAGGCTCAAGCTTGGGAGGTCCATTAAATATGACCAAGTGCTTGAGTCGAACAATGCAATAGAAAAAAAGGAAGAACATTCATCTCACCTCCTCAAGGCCAGTTTCTCGGTAGTGAGTGATAGATTTAATGGCGTGTGTGATCGCAAACAGCCATGATAAACTCATCACTATCGGAATTATGTAGGGGAAAATAAAGCCCATGAATGTGTCTTGCTTATAGCAGGGTGCTGGCATCAACTGCAGCTGTCTCTCAACATTCTGTGAAAATAAATAATATAAATGGAGTTATAGGACGGTTCAAGCATTGGCATAGTGGATACCACACAGGGCTTCGGGTCCTGGTTTAATTCCTAAGTTCGGTCGCCACTTTGTTCGTTCACCCCCATTAGATTTAACATGCAACATTGAACAAAAAGGACCACCCATCAAGTAACTGAGTCTGAGACAGCAACACGAACTAGACCTAGAAACCAGCGATTGGTTTACTGATGTCATTTCTTGTCCTATCTGGTTCCATAGTAACAGTGCCCACTATGTGGCAAAATACTGAAAATGTTGCATGCCACTGATCCTATTCTATGGACATGGGATCAACCATTTAAAACTATTTGGTCAGATAACTTTTTACATAGTGCGACTTTCCAATATAGACACACAGTTTAGTTAACCAATCATATCACAGTCTGATTGGATCAGGATGTGATTCCAATGCTTGCCTTTAAGCTGGATGAGGAGTTTCCTGTGTGTAGACGGATGATGGAAGTCTCTAGCATGTCTTGTAACTGCAGGAATCCTCTGTGGTATCTCATATCATCAACTTGGTTATCTCTGGGTGCCATCGAGTAATATCTATAAAATAACATGTAATATACAATAGGCATTTTTGGACTAGCCAATGAAGCCCTTGTTCAACGGGTGACAACAGGATCTATGATTATTTAAACTCAGGAGGCATACACGTTAGCCAAAAAGTGCCGACGGGAAAATTCGCATTTACCACTAAATAAAATTGATATAGTCTGATGTGATTGTCTCTTAAACAATTGAGGTAGCAAGTGAATGTATCTTTCACCCTCAATTGACAAATTTGCCCGCAAGTTGTCTCGAGCAGATAACTCCAATGTGTATTTATGTTGGGGGTGATTTGGCGGCTGGAAACATAACTTGGCAATTTTTTTTAGAAATGATATACCCAACTCTCCCAGTAGGAATTCTACATGACCAGGGATTGAAATGAAGCTAATGATTAAACTATCCCAGTTTCTCTAATTGCATTTTACTTGGTAAACCACAATCTGCTTAGAGGGAAGACACTGGGAGGAAAGGTTTGTACCTGGGTTGGAGCATTAGAGTTGATTCAACATTATCCAGGTCCATTCGGAGTTTATAGCTGATATGCTTGGGCACAGATCGGTCGGTGTCTCGCTTTTCTCTGTCTGTCTCTGTGTTCATGAAAACCACTCCGGCCAGGAAATGTTGCTTAGAGTGATACTCGGCTGCCAGGTCCTCCAGTTCAGCTTCGGAGGAAACACCGACAAACCTGTGTACAACAATCAGTGTTACATAGTGCTATTCATGCCAACAAACAGTGCTACATAGTGCAACAGATACCAACACTCAGCATTACATAGTATTACAGATTTCAACAATCAGCTTACATAATGCATAACCATGGGCTTGAACATAAAGACAAAAACGCAGTCATGCCCACAATATGCAATACAAATTTTTACATCAGATCACACAAAATTCAGCGCCTTGAATAAATTTAAATCTTGTGTGATCTTTAGCACACGCTTGAAAATCATACTCAGCACTAACCTATCCAGTTCGAAGCACTCGCTCAGGTCCAAGGCGCTGACCATAGCTGATAACAGAGCCTCATTTTCAGGGGAGGTAAATAGGTTGAGTTGAGTCATTAGAGATGACATGTCCACATTTGAGGTGGGTAGAATCTGCTGGATAACTGGGCTCTCCAAGGCTCTCTACAAGCGAGACTAGGCAATGAAAGCCACGGTAGATAAAATGAACGGTAAGGCAGACAGGCGTCAGAGTATTCTTCACTCATTCAATTCACTATTCTGGTAGCTATGAGAGTGGTCCAAAATGTGTCACTCATGCAATTTTTTTTAATGTGACTTCACAAAGGTCATAAAATGAGTCGCTTTTCACAAATTTTGTGAATCACTCGTTTTGGTTATAAATTAATAGATTCACTGTTTTCGCTCAGCGGGTCACACAAATACTTCAGTTAGACAAGAATTACCAAATTTGTGCCATTAAGAGTGTCAACTAGTTGTCTCTGACTATCGACAATCACTTTCATAGTGTTCAGTAGGTGAGACATGCCATTGAAGGTGAAGTGAGTAGGGGAGACAATCTGCCTAGTCACACCGTTATCGGGAGTGTAGAGAACTTTACCCAGGTGGAGAGGTTTGAGAAAGGACCAGATGAGAGCTCCCCCACTCTGCTTAACTACTAAAATCTGTTGGAATGACCCATGGGGCAGAGATTAATTCACATACACAGTTATCTACCCATCGATATAGGGGTGGATAACTCTATGCACATAGGTAGCATACGAGAAAGCTACCCCCACTCCTTCTGCTAATAGTAGCTCAATATGGCCCCTTTACCCAGCTAGCAATTTGTAATGACCTGGCTCTTACCTGAAGTTCCTCAAAGCTCTGCAATGTTAGGCATGGGTTAGGGTGAGTTTAGTTGAAGAAAAAGATTAGTGGATTCAGTGACATGTCACTGGTGAATTACAAAAATGAAGATCATCGGTTATGCCAGCAGAGACAAATGGCACGTCAAGAAGGGTGTTAATGACTGTAGGTATAAGTTGAAATTACTTCAAAACCCGTAAATCGGTTAAGGAGTTGAACCCCTTGGAAGGATTGCTTGCATTGTGACCAATGGCACAGGTACTCTATTCTGTTGTCCAGTGGTTTGAGCTTGAGGCTTTACAGATTAGTTCCCAATTGCAGTTATTATGGCTGGAAGCCTTGGTCAGTTGGAATGGATGCACTACGGGCGGTGCAGTGAATGTGATATTCATACTCACAATAACACATTTTATATGTCTATGATGATGCCATACCTGAAGTGATCGAACTTGTTCTGTGCCATTAAGAGTGTCAACTAATTGTCTCTGACTATCGACAATCACTTTCATAGTGTTCAGTAGGTGAGACATGTCATTGAAGGTGAAGTTAGCAGAGGAGACAATCTGCTTAGTCACATCGTTATCGGGAGTGTAGAGAATTTTACCCAGGCGGAGAGGTTTAAGGAAGGACCAGATAAGAGCACCTCCATTCTGCTTCAGTAGGTTTACGTACATAGCCTTACAACTCTTAGCTACAAGGAAATACATACACTGTGAGGGTCCTATGTGAGCGAAAGACAAACCTCGCGGCCTCGCCAAATACTGAAGGAGGTTTTACTGGAGCTAAATCTGATTGGAGGGTTTGTTATAAGTGTGGTGTGAAGTTCAACCACAAGTATTTAATAAAAATTACTTTTAATTTTTTGGACGTCTGTACATTTAGGACACGTGGAGAACACATCCACTAAATTTTGTGTGCACATTATCACACTTGTAGGTTGAACATTCCGTCCATGCGATCTAGAAAAGGCTCATACCCATCATCCCCAACAAGAAATGACTTACTCGGTAATGCAGTCAGTTCATCCTCGTCCACATCAGAACTCAATTTTAAATCATCCACAGCAGCCTGTTCCTCCTCGAATCCACCCAAAATGTTATGACCACAGATAGACTGGCTGAGTGTTGTTGCTGAGAATGAGCTGGGGCCTACGGTGGTTGCAGGCGATTCCTTCTCTTGGACCAGAGCCTGTTTCTTTAAAGAATTCAGCGATGGTATTTTGAACAGGTTGGTGATTTTGTCAAACTCGTCAAGCCTGGCTGTGAGCTCATTTTGGAATGGTTCAAAACTGATGAAGATCTCAGTGACCTGATCCATATCCACATTCAACCTCTCGCTCAGCAGCTGCAAAGAGAAAGACAATCAGGTCTTCTTATTCTTCTACTCAGGTACTTGGCCATCTTATTGAATGAACCTCCTAAGCCCGAGGCTTGTTGGAGCTGTAGGAGCTAGAAATTATATGAGAACCTCATTCTTATAGTGGGAACTTAGCATCACTAAGAAGTGAACCCAGGATCTGTTTGTCTTGAGCCACCGAGTTAACGAGCTATCCCAAACACATTGGATTAAGCATAGTTCCACTTACGGTCTGAATCAAGTTAGCAATGTCAAGCTCTTTGATGAGGTTCAGTGATATTTTCAGCGAAACATCCGGGTCGAGACCACAAATCGCCTTGCTCAGTTCCTCATAAGAAAGCTGGCTGTCTTTAGGTATTTTCAGTAATTGGGGCAGACGGTCTGGATCGCAGAGTTGTGTTTGGACATCCAGAGAGGAGGTTAGCTCAGTAGAGAACTGAAAAGAAGAGTTTTGGTTAGGAACAGACTCAGGGACCCAATAGATTCTACGTGTAGTTTAGAATTACCACAATTTGTTCACAAGGAAGTGGATGCCTTTGAGCAAGTAAGATGCCATTAAAATAAAATCAGGTGAGTTTGTACATCTGCATGAAATACATGACTAAATAAGACAATAAAGCAATTATTGAAAGACAATGGGTATTAAGGAAAATTTCGGGTATAAAAATAGTGATAAACTACTAAAAAAAATTAATTCATTAATTACAAACAAATTAAAAGTTGCCATGTCGAAATAGTGCAAAAACTTTACCATCATCGGTCCTTACCAGATTAACAGTGAAGCTCGAGCTAATAAGATGTGCAGCCTGATTTTCTGTCATACCAGCGTCAGAGATGAAAAACTTCTGTAACCCTTCTGGGTCACTGATCACCTGTAAAGCACATGAATTCAGCATTCACTCGGTCATATAATGCTGATAGAGAGATGAGACTGGCTGTGGCTGTCAACGCAGGGTGCAGCAAAGCAATCATTCAATCGCTGTATAGGCGAGGATGATGGTTTTGTTTGCGATCCGAATTCCAGTTCAAAAGTAATGAAAATGTGTCTCCCTCCTGAGCCACCTGGTGATTGGCAGATAACCAAACCATCCGTGCTGATTTTGAGCCTCGACCGAAAGTCATTCATAGCCATTCAGAGCTCAATCAGCCTAGTCTGAAGGCATCTTAAAAAATGGAATGTATGTTACCTTTCTCATTGGGATGTCAACCATTGTCTTCATTTTCAGGGTTTGTAGTCCTCTGATGCCTTGAAGAACAAGCTTCAGATCCGATAGGATAATGGCAGCGGCTGAGTTAGTGGATAGAACAGGAGCGCGCGATTCTAGCAGATCCAAGATACCAACCAAACTACAAAAGGGTTAGAGGTAGGGGAGAGACCGAAATCATCAGGCAAAGCTGGCAGAAGAGGAAAGTATAGGAGAGGTCACACAAAAGCATGCCTTCTTCGAGTAGGTCTAAAGGATAGATCTATAACAGGTGTGGGAAAGGGTCGGTTTAAAACAGGCAGTGAAAGACAAGAGTAAAAAGCACTTTTCTACAAAGCAAAAGATACCAAGCTAAATTTCTGTGGATTTCAAAGGAATTTGTTGTTTGAAATAAGCTAACATGGAATAGATCGGACCAAATAAAAAGGAGTCAGAAATTAGCCCCAAAACTTGTTATTGTTTTGTGCCCTTTAAACTACACGCTGATGATGATCAATGGGTAAATTGAAATGATAGTATAGGGTAGACTATAAAGATCAAGAGTGTACATACTTGTCAATCAGAACCTCAACAGCCGAGTTATCTTCAAGGAACTTTTGTAGTCGAGTGATTAGTTCGCCCATACTTGAGAAGTCAACATTGTTCAGGTTAGCCAAAATATCAGATATAGCTCCTATTTTACCGATCTCCTCGAATATGTTTCTGATATAATCCATCAGCTGGCGAACAAAACTGTCTATGCTCTTCGAGTTTGCCTACAACACAATCCATTGACCTCAACATGTCCTTGACTGCATTCATTATATATCTTCTCCAGCTCGCTAATTAACGGATCATGGCACCACAAACAATTACAGCTCGGGAACAACCTCTACAGAAGGATCAGCTGGGCTGCACTTGCACAAGTGAATGGCTTCAACTAACTAGCTAACTAACTAGCTAGCTAACTAACTAACTAACTAACTAACTAACTAACTAACTAACTAACTAACTAACTAGCTAGCTAACTAGCTAGCTAACTAACTAACTAAACTAATCAACTGAATCTTTTGAAGAAGATGGTTATTACCAGTGAAAGCCAACTCAAAACTTGGATACCACTACTTACTAGATAGGCTAGCCGTTGCCAGTTTGCGTTATCTACTATTCCAGAGATCAGCTGTTGGAAAATGGCTCGGTCTCCGCACATAACAGTCCTCAGTTCATGTACAGGAATCTGTAATTGAGTAAACATAAAGTGGTATGTTTGTAGTGTGTGTTTTTATATTGTTCAGATTTCCGGCACTCAGCTGTCCTATTTAAC
>Ga0224511_10002160_pt1 | contig 12931 bp, 11 predicted proteins | sample SF_May12_sed_USG_2_FD_169988 | JGI IMG/M metagenome (GOLD analysis project Ga0224511, IMG submission 169988) | Sediment microbial communities from San Francisco Bay, California, United States - SF_May12_sed_USGS_8_1 | ecosystem: Environmental > Aquatic > Marine > Sediment | place: USA...
ACAACTATTATAATATCAGGATCCGAAAATTTGGCAGGGTGGATTCGGACCCGCGAATCCAATTTGGATCCGGTATTTTCGGATCTTTCGGGTACCCGTTACAGCCCTACTTGATTTAAAGAAATACTGAACGAAATTTTGTGTAACACATCAAAGGGGGATACTGATCATATAAGCTATCCATGAAATCAGTACGTCTTATTCAGAAAAACATTAACAGCCCAAGATATCGAAACGCATACTAATGTACGTGTTCCACTGTGTCGGGTTGATTCGCACACATTTAGCTTTCACGGGAGTTGACAGCGTGTTGGTTACTATCGTATCTCTGTCAGAATTGCCAGGAAATAGCTGGAAAAAAAACAAATTCAAACGCATTAAAAATCCCACCAAATACCTTACATATTTGCAAAACAACCCGGCCAAACGTTTGTATTTACGTTTAAATTAACCCGAAGGGAAACTAATCATATAATAAATATAAACATATTATTTAAATATATGTTATATATTATTATATGATAATACCTAAATATGCAATGTGTATAACTTTATATCCTCTTCATTAGTTAGAAAGGTAGATCTAACTTGTAATAAAAAAGACTTGCAATGAAAAGGATTCATTTATTGAATTTATTCGTACCCGGGACCTCGAGTACCGTAGTCCAATGCGCAAAATTATTGACCATTGAGACAACTGATACTGACTCTTAAAGCATAGCTATTTAATTGAATTTAAACGTTATGCAAAATGTAAAACAAAAACAAATTACAACTTTGCTGGCCACACATTTTCAATATTTTTTGTGTGTGCTCATGTACATATTTCTTTATTTCTTTATTTGTCAGTTCCTCATACATAAAGGAGTTAGATTCACTATTAAATTATGGTTAAATAGAAGAATAGAAAAACAAACAGTCGCAAATCCAGACATAGCATCATTAAGACAAATCATCAATTATCGGAACTGCAGCATAGTATTAATATATTGTCAAAAAATACAACAATAATTTACAAATTACCTTATCAGTTCCATCAGCGTTCTTGTATGCGATGAACGTTACACAGTCGAGGCTGTATAGAAAACGATACTGCTTGACCCATTGAGATAGCTGAAACCGATCGTAGAATCGACCCTGAGTAGCCACTGCCTGAACCAACCTCAAGCTTTTGAAATCCACCTGCATATTCAATTTAATAAATAAACAGTTTCTTCAGACAATATTGATATATCTTATTTTAAACAAGTCTGTTTAATGTTATTTGTACACCGTGATACTGGTTAAAGAACTTGTCTGGTCGTTTAACACACAAATGAAAGGATTTGTTTCGAATACCTATATTTTTACCAACTCTTTACATCTACACCTATTATGTGGTGCATATATTTCATCCATCAGTTGGGTATTTGTATAAAACTTGTACTTTATATGTTAATCGGTTAAAAAGCGTTGCACCGTTAAAAGTTTGCTTCTACCCTAGCATCATTCGGGGGTACTTAATAAACACATCTGTGGTAGATATGGAGCATAACATAAATTGCTTAAGGATGTCATAAATCCAGATCATAGCGGTATACTTTTATGAAAATAGTTCAGTTTTAAACTATAAAACGAATTCGCCTTCGGCGTTAAGTCATGGCACTGCCCTAAAATTGGAACCATACACTTCGATAAGAGACGTAATTACCTCACTTTTTATATTTCTCACTGGTAGCTATTTTTTAAATAAATATTTTGTGTCCCCTTTGTTGTTTACATCGAGAAAGTCAATATCCACTCCATTACATTTTGCAGAAAACTTAAATAATCTGTTGTTTTTTTGGCCATTTTTAATATTTATTTTCATTTTAAGTGCAAATTTATAAGCAATACCTAAATATATTGGTTTGGATTTGGTGGACCAGCAACTGCCCAATGTCCTGCGTTGTAAGTGTTGTTAGCGAAATCAACGAGTATGTTGTTGAGCCGTGCTTGTTGGGGCCGTAGTCACCACCATCGCCATAAACATGTTCTGAGGAGGCCGTCATTTGGTTGTCGGCGACGGGATACGGGCCATTCACGAGGTAATATGGGGAGACACATGCGCCACCTGCGAAAAATGGACGTTTATTGCATGATAAACGTCACACGTAAATCTCTATATACATTCTTTATTGGAGTTGATTTACTCATTACAAATAAATCGAGTAATCTATGAGGAGTGGAGTTTATAAGTCATTTGGAAAATCTTTAAAAGAATGACACAATCCGTTCAAAATAAAAGTAATGTAAGTAAACTGTAAACATGAGTATCGGTACAAATGCAAATTAGAAACCTTTTTACCAAGAACTTTATCGATCTAGAACTATGCACAGTTGTACATGAGATAAATATATATCGCAAAAAGGTAGCAAAAACTATTACACTTGTACAAGACATAGTGTTGTTCATTTACCTTTAAAACACACTTATTTATAAAAAAAATCAATGTTTTATTTTATTTTAAAAAAAAGAGTAAATAAAACAGATATACAAAACATGTTATTGACCAAGTTGCCAGAATGACGTTGTAGTGTATCTCGACAAAATGACCCCACACAATATAACAAAATGAATTTAAAAGATTGTTAATTACAATATTATTCAAATGTAAACTGGTCATGTTGTCCGTATGTCTCTACAAAAATATACATGACAAAACATAGTCGAGGCCGAGCGTGTCCGTACTGTATATGCTGTTGTCACAATGGAAGCAAAGAAAAAAGTATTCATCACTTTAGTCATTTCAATATAGAACACAAAATAGGTTTACAAATTATCACCAGAATATCAAAAGTTAAGACAAGCGAGAAGCACTTACCTAAGAGTGGAAGAACGACGTTCCAATCGTTAGACACAATTTCACCATTATCTTCCCAAGTGACGTTAGATATAAGACACATTTCCGTGGCACTGTTGTAACTTGCTGCCAAGCATCCACTGGTGCCCGATAACCCGAGACATATGTCCGCACACCTGAATACTGATACCGTGTGCACCGTCCTGACAACGTTTGTAAGCGTTTTACTCGGAAGTATTAAAAATCTTTGTTCAAAATTTAAGCCATTTATGTGTATTTGTGAATTAAAAAGGCTCATGAATACTACAAACAAGTTTACCTTAATAACAGTGTTGGACACTGTTATTAAGCAATTTGATCATTTTCGAGCATTATAGGTAAGTTTGAAAAACGGTTCTTACAGTTTAACCACTAATATTTTAATGAATTAGACTGCGTCAACGAAAATAAAAGTTATGGGGCGATCAAAAGGTGAGTAGACTTCAATGCGTGTTTTGAACGTATACGCATTAAGTAAGAGAGAAGATCATGTTGGAGACATGGCAGACTATTAAAATCAAATTGACATGTTAGTTTTTATGCGTCCCTTCTTCGATAGAATATTTGCGAACAATACCACATTTGAATATCGGTATTTGCCAACGTCAGTTTCATTAATTATGTATTTTTTATATTGATACAGCTTATATTCAATTTAACTGTATCATGCTGACACATAGCCTACAGTAAGACATTGTTCTTATCAAGGTAAGAACTCAGTAAGAAGAACTCACACAACGGTTGTAACAATGAGGTGACGCCTTTTCTGCAGCCAAACAAAGACATTCGATAAGTATTTATTCACAATTGTTAGACACTCCTTGTAGGGTTTTATAATATTGCAAAAGGGAAATACCACACACACAAGTTGACACTACATTGGCATTTAAGGTTAGGGTGGTCTTAAGTAAAGAATTTGCAATTCAATATATAAATAAGTTCTAAACTTCAAATATATATCGAATGTATTTACTACAAAGTATTTGTATTTACAACTCTAACATAAAACAAACTATTACGTAATATTTTATGCTAAATGTAAAAGCTTAAATTAAATATGATCATGTCTAATATATTTAATGTGTATTTATCTATAATTTGCCAACTGTGTATGCTTAAATGGTCTATAATGTAGGACCCCCTATCGTGATGTACCAATCATTCCAAATTGTAGTAAACAAGAGCAAAAACAATATCATATTGATTCCATGTTTAATTGTTTGGCCTGAAACCGAGTCGTGCAAAAACCAGTACACGGCATTTTATTAGAATGTCATTACGTCGTATATATAAAATGATACTGCCTAACTGGTACTAGATTGTAACTCTTCGGTCGATGCAACTTGCGCTTAGCAGCCGCGTAATTTAAAACGCAACGAAATGTAACCGAACCAGCCAAAGGGTAACTCACTAAGATTAGAGAACGCAATAGGCCGCAACAGATTGGTCCTCGCTGTAATGGTTGTGTGTCGTTATTGGTTGCATGGACCGAGTACTGTTAAACTCAGCCTACGGTAAGGATAGCAAAACATGCATTGATGTTATAATTTCAAACAAACAACAAATACAGTTAATATACTAAAACATGTCTGTATTTCACTGAACATGTTTTTCCAAAGATTTATGTTGTAGTTTTGGACTACAATTTACCTGAATCTACTGTACATGTATGTAATGCATGCTCGTGGAGAATAAGAAAAACATGTCGGCGGCGATGGCTCAGTGGTATATTATTCGCCCTGTGAGCAGGAGGTCGTGGGTTCGATCCCCGATCGCGTCATACCAAAGACGTTTTAAAAATGGTTCCAGATGCGTCCTTGCTTAGCGCTCAGCATATAAGGATAGGTCTGGCTTCTCTATTCTATTTAACCCAGTTCTTGAATGAGCGGTCGAAAGTGGTTAATATTAGTCGGAATAACTTGCTTCGCAATCGCAATAATGTTCAGTCACAATGTCGGCGATCTGTCGGGTATAAGTTTTGGTCGGAGGTCGTCGTAGAAAATAACAATCGTAGCAATAATTCTAATAAAACTGGAGCAGTCACATTGTGTGAGATTGTTTAAAGGATTTTGAACAGGTTTTGTCGAAAATCGTGGGATGAGCCTTCGATGGCCTCCGTTTAAAGACTACTCGCAGACATTGAATCTCAACCAGATTTTGCAATCCCACACATTATCTTGCGACTAGTCTCAGATTATTCGGAGGACGCCTCCGATTAATCGGAGGGCATCGTAGGTCATCTGAGATTGTGTCTGACTGAGCCATTAGTATAAACTAACACTGAAAAGGTTTTATCACGACGGTCAGTCCACTTACGACCGTTTATGTGTTCACTAGTGCTGGCCTATTGGCAAGCTACTTCCTCACATGATCCAGTCAGCAGTGAGAATGAACATTACGCCGGACCTCCCATTTCTAAATATTCATAATCAGTTCACCAATGAATGATTAGCGTATACTTGGACAAACATTGTCGCATGTCTTTGGACACAAATGGTTACCTTGTTAAACATATTAGCCACTTGTCTAAGGGCGTGATTATAGTAGCCTCAGCGTAATGTCAATTGAACCAGACTCCACCAGTTGTCTTGTTACAATGGACGGATCCTCAGCTGTCAATCATGATCATTTATAACTGTACATGGTCAATTTTAATCCAAAAGATTAGAATTATATTGTCAGCTGACAATCTGACCTAGGAAATACAAAAGAAAGCATATTTCTTGTTTGTGATAAACCTTATCACAAATTCAAAGAACATTTGCCGATTGGGGAGGAGTTTAAAAATTTGTGGAACTATCCATTGAAGAAGACAGCTATTTGTCCTGTGAAACAATCTTCACGACTGAAGTGCTAACAAACCCCTCTCTATGGGGTTTGAACCAATGAATCTGAGATAACGGGTTACCGATATGTAGCTTAACCGTAGTTTCTCATATTCTGTCAATGCTAAATATATTGTTAGCATTTATACATCTAACTTTAGCCAATTGAAACAAATCAGTATCATAGCACAATATGCAAACACAACTGAACACTGCAAATAATTCTCAGGAGCATGCACAGACAACTCAACAGAATAGCATTCACGATGTACAAATATATTTTAACATATTGAACATTCAACTGAACGCCATGCAAACAAAACTTAACAGAAAAAATGTTTGTTTAAGATATTTACAGACAGCGTGAGCAAATAAGTTGTAAAACCGACTATAGATTTAGATCTGTCAGATCTTGTTTATGTTTAAACTCTATGTAGTGTTTCAATCGTATTGTGATACCTTTGACGATGAAGACTATTTGTTTCATTTTTAACATTCATACAGAGCGATATGGACGACACTTATGGCGAAATCGGAATTAACTGGAACGAACGTGAATCGCCCAGTTTTACGATAATTATTTACAGTATTTTTTTGTATAACACCCAAGTTAAGTATCCTTTTGTTCAAAAACGTGTTATTCATACATACTTATGACAATGACTGGGCGTTTTTTTTTTGTAAATTAATAATGTTTTACTTATGTCAGTTACCATCAGGGTGCCACTCTTGTGTATATCAAAAATCGTCGACATGTGTGATGGTATGTCTCACCAGCAGCGCATTGATTGTATCAAGATTTTATGAACCTAATAGACTAAGTGTCAATAAAATGCAGCTGTCTTTAAATGAAACCACGCGGTAGTAACGGACATCTGCAGAGTCATCCTGATTCAGATCGAAAAGAGAAAAAGGTATGGAAATCCTATTTCTTAACGAACCACAATAACCATTATTGACGTGATTCGTCTGTTCCTGCGTTTTCCATACGCCGCACTTCTACATTATGATTGAAATATAAGTTATTAAAATAAATTTAAGCTGCAGTTTTAAAATACTTATAACAAGGATTTGGTTTGAAGTGCTGTGTTTATTAAAATAATGAAGACGATAAAACAGACATTCATTAAAAGAGAAAAACACGTGCTGAACTATTGTGTAAAACGATTTTCAAATCCAATAAAATGCAAGCACATATAAGTAAAATAAGTATAACTGCATGTAAATCTCAACAACATGCAAACATACCTATAAAGTATTAAAATATATCTGATCAAAATGCATGTATATTCTTTAGCTTCTGACTTTTAACTGCATGATGTTCATGTTTTTCTAATCTTTGTATGAATTTAAAATTTCATGTTGGAATACTTTTCGTGTTGTCAATGTAAAACTGATGAAAGGGAAAGCCCTCAGGAAGCATAGCCTGCATTTGTAGATTTAACTTATGTATGCTAATGTTTGTTGTACTTAATTAGATATCTTAACATTTGCCTCATACACATATATGTAAGTGTGTTTGCAAGCTTGTATCCTACGATGGGTGTTAGGAAAATTCCCGGATCGCATATATTATTTCAACATTTTAACCAACAATCATACATATTACCTAACAAGTGCAAATATAATCCAACAAGATGCAACTATAACTGAATACTGCAGATACGGAAAATCTCATGAGCGTGCAATTACATTGTTCCACTTAATACCATGCAAATGCATGAATTATCTTACACCATAATACACATTACTTTCACAATCAAAACATGCAAATATAAATTAACGGTATGCACATTTATCTCACCAACATTTAAATAAAACTCAACACTATGCAAGTCTATCTCAACAACAAGTTCACTTCAACACCATGCAAATATAATCTAACAACATGCAACTATCAGTAGACACTATAAAATATAACCTCAAACATGCAAATAGATCCCCATAACTTTCAAACATTATTCAAAACGACAAAACAACTAAAACATGCACAAATTTAACTCAACAATATACACACAACATTTATATAACCATGTACATGTATAACTCCATTACGCACATTTGCAAAACACCTTAACACCATGCACGAAAATTTAACTCAAATTCAAATTCAACTTAACGACGTGCTAAATTGTCTGAACAATATATAAAGAATAAAATACAAGTAATAATGTTTTTATCTGGCAAGGCGAAGGAAGTTATATGGTGAGCCAAAAGCGAACCCGATAATTTCCGTAGCCGAGCAAAATAAATGTTCTCCATCAACGGCACAAGCCTAGTATGCTTTTTATAATATTGAGGTAATTCCTAAAAATTACGGCATGTAAATAAATGTTTTAATAGGTATTATGGAGGCTCTTTTAAAATCAATCTGTTCACGACGAAGTTTGGAGTCTGGACGAACAAAATCTTGATTAATTTAACTTTGACATTTGACCTCAAAGCTTGACCATACTTTTAAAGAAAAGATGAGACTCCTCGGCATGACACTCCGTCTCATTAAAATGTTAATATTTTTGTTAAGTCATTTTCAAAATCCATATAATCTAAGCGAAGTAAGAGTGTGGACAAACACAATATTTTCCAATTTTGACCTTTGACGTGTACGTCTGACCACACCTTCTATGTCATTCACGTAATTTACAACGCGACACACCTCTTATCAATATTTAAAATTGTTTTTAAAATCAATCAATTCATGCTGAAGAAAGAGTCCAGGCAAACTGAAGTATGGCTAGATTGGACACTTTAACTTTTATTTTGACTGTTGACCACTAAGTCTGATTTGTATGGTATATGGTTGATTTTACACCGTCTTGTTTACGTTACCATTTGTACTCAATTATTTTACGATTACAAATGTACTCTATACCCTGTCTTATTAATGTTGACATGCTTGTCATATAAAATGTCAAACTATTATGAAGTTTAAATATTAAAATTGAAGAGATGTTCAAAGAAATAATGATGTAAACAATGTAGATATGTCAAGGCACCATGACAAAATGGCCCGTACAAAAATACACACAGGACAATAGAAAAATACGTAGAACACCAAGACGCAACAGACATTTAGAAACAAACTATTTTTTTATTTTTTTATTTTTCTTTTATTTTCTATTTACAATTACCTAAATGATTTCTTCAAAAAAATGTTGAGCTGAGCTGGGACAGTCAATGGCTTTCATTAGGGGGGGTTAAACCAAACCAAATTTAAACTACAGCTCACCTTACACTTTCTCTCAACATTTTTGGAGAAGAAAAAGAAATAAATGTGTATTTACTCAAGAGTCCAAACAAGCTAATTTCGGGCGCACAGACGGAAGGACGCACACACGCACTGTTGCACTAACACTGAACAAAAATAGTCGTGCTAATCAGATGCGGGCCCAACAAAATTAGCAGCCTAATATATCAAAATTGATATATGTAATTGATCCACTGTGTTGGGTTGATCCGCACACATTTTGCCGTCACAGGGGTTGTCAGGGTGTTGGTTACAATCGTATCTCTGTCGAAGTTGCCTGGAAACATCTGATCAAAAACAACATTGAATGCGTTAAGTACGTTAAATACATATATATCATCAGATATATCTAAAAAGCATAAAAACATTACCTACACTAGCATTCTAGTGGGCAAATCCTTAATAACCAGCAGCTTAACACACCTTATTCCAGAATCGTAAAGAACATTTATAAACTTCTAGCTCTTTTCGCTCACGATTTGCTAAGGATACGCCACACATATAAAACGTATTTTATACAAAACAACTGGTAGCAATGCATTTGTCTATTTTGCAAATAGGTAAATACCTTATCCGATTCGTCAGCGTTCTTGTACGGGGTGAAAGTTACACAGTCGATGCTGTACAACAGTCGATACTCCGTGACCCATTGCAAACCTTCGTCGCCGAACCGATCGTACGATCGACCCTGTGTTGCAACAGCTTTCACGAGTCGCAAGCTTCCAAAATCCACCTGCATATAAATTGAATCAAAGAAACAGAGACGCGTAGACAAGTGTGTGTTTTTGTTTCAAACGATAACGATACATGTAATGGTCATTTTGGCAACATACATGTCAACTAGAAACCGAAAGAGAGCTAATTTATTGAGGCCAGATTGACTGTTCACATATCTTACAACGGTTTGAAACTTTATTTCCAAATCTATTGAAGCCACCCAAGTTAAGCTTGGTCGGTCGAGCAACGAGCTCCGAGTGGCAGTGCTCAAGTCCCAAATTGTCATCGCGATTATTGAAACTAGATAAGACGTCGATTCCGATGTTTCTTACAACTGGCTCACAAGAGGAGGCCGTTAGTCACTTGAGAAACAAAGGAGGTTAGCAATGTTCCATAACCGCTGGTAAGTAGGCTGACCGACGTAATATAATCTAGTCACTTTTAAACACGGCCAATGTGCGAATCAAACAGGCTAATTGTCAACGACCAATCTGTGAATCAAACAGACTGACTGTCGTGATATAACCTAGTCACTTTCAAACACGGCCAATCTGCGAATCAAACAGACTGACCGTCGTGATACAACCTAGTCACTTTCAAACACGACCAGTCTGCGAATCAAACAGACTGACCGTCGTGGTATAACCTAATCAATTTCAAACAAGGCCAATCTCTGCGAATCAAAGAGGCTAACTGTCGTGATATAACCTAGTCTATTTCAAACACGGCCAATCTGTGCATCAAACAGACTGACAGTCGTGATATAAACTAGTCACTTTCAAACACGGCCAATCTGCGAATCAAACAGACTGACTGTCGTGATATAAACTAGTCACTTTCAAACACGGCCAATCTGCGAATCAAACAGACTGACAGTCGTGATATAAACTAGTCACTTTAAAACACGACCAGTCTGCGAATCAAACAGACTGACCGTCGTGGTATAACCTAATCAATTTCAAACACGGCCAATCTGCGAATCAAACAGACTGACTGTCGTGATTTAACCTAGTCACTTTCAAACACGGCCAATCTGAGAATCAAACAGACTGACTGTCGTGATATAACCTAGTCACTTTTAAACACGGCCAATTTGCGAATCAAACAGACTAACCGTCGTGATATAACCTGGTCACTTTCAAACACGGCCAATCTGCGAATCAAACAGACTGACTGTCGTGATATAACCTAGTCACTTTCAAACACGGCCAGTCTGCGAATCGAACAGACTGGCCGTCGTGATATAACCTAGTCACTTTCAAACACGGCCAATCTGTGCATCAAACAGGCTGACTGTCGTGATATAACCTAGTCACTTTCAAACACGGCCAATCGGTGCATCAAACAGGCTGACTGTCGTGATATAACCTAGTCACTTTCAAACACGGCCAAAAGGTGCATCAAACAGGCTGACTGTCGTGATATAACATAGTCACTTTCAAACACGGCCAATCTGCGAATCGAACACAGAAACAAAATCTATTCATTATTTATGCAACAATACTCATAAGCGTTAATTACTTACCTGGATATATTGGTTTGTATCTTGTGGAATCGCCGATGTCCAAATGCCTGCATTGTACGTGTTGTTAGCGAAATCAACGAGTACGTTGTTGAGACGTGCTTGTGATGGACCGTAATATCCGCCGTCGATAGGCACATACTCTGACGAGGCCGTCATTTGGCTGTCGGCGACGGGATTTGGGCCATTCACTAGATACACTGGGAAAGCACATTGGTCACCTGCGAACATTAAAAACGCATGTTGAGAATAATCAGCGTAATAGTATAATATAAATCAAAGAGATGCCCAAAGACAAAATGCATTAACAATGTAGACATGTCAAGAACCAACATAAAGGTACATAGGTGTATGTAGTTTAACGATCATCTTTTCAAATTGTACTGCTCTTTACCGTAATAACTTTGTATTTACAATGTTTACTTTCGTCAAGAAACTAATCCTCCAGTACCTTTCTCTGGCATAAGTATTTTCCATTCAGCTGTCGCATTTTCAACAGCAGCATCCAGCATAAGGCCGCTAAGGTGACATTCCCGAGATCCACTGTTATATCCGGCCACTTTGCATCCGTCTTTTTTAGCCAGTCGCACACACGAATCAGCACATTGCATCAGCGATAAGTTTTGAATGATCTTTGATGCGTTTACAACTCTCGTTTCTGTTACAATATCAAAGTTTGTCTGTGTTTGAAATACCAATGCAGTGCCAAAAGATATAACCGAAAAGCAGAAAATACTGAAAACACCCATGTCTACGTTTAATGCGATCTTCCACAGAAATGCGCCGCAACAATTCTAATGCGGGCTAACTAGTGTGAAACAAAGCCTTTCTTTCGTGAATGACGCAATTACATTGTAGGACACTAGCATTTGTTTGATACGTAACATGAAAAGATGAATTATTAATTATACCCGTAACCTGGACATACAGTTTAAAGGGATTGTTCCTGATTTGATAATTAAATGTGTAAATATCTAAATATATGGATATATGGTGCCTTTTTCACCTTGGTATTACGTTATAGGTTTCTGGTTTACATTAAACAAACAAACGAACACACGAACGAACGAACGAACGAACGAACGAACCAACGAACGAACCAACGAACGAACGAACGGACAAACCAACACTGTAATAGCCACATAACCATGGTTTACGTTTTCACAATATCTGTCATGAACTAAAATGGATGATACGGTTGCTCCCTGTTGCTCCATATCATAACGTATTTAATAAAAAGGCAGATTGAACATCCACTATTACAACTATTATCGATGTTTGGAGCAAATTTGTTAAACCGATATCTGCTCTCTTCCCTTTAGTAATACGCGTTTTTGAATTTAGTGTTAAATCGTTTAATGTGTTTACTTTTGAAAAACAAAACAGCTGTTTGTTAAAACAAGTTTGTTCCATACAACGTATAGTTGACAAAAACGATTTTATAGTTTCAAGTGCAATCAATGAATCTGTTTGACGCTCAATCTGCGCAAACGACATGGATAGAAATTAATTGTCTTAAAGCTCTATTTAAAAGAATGAAAACGGAAAGTTTTTTTGAAAAGTCACATTGGAAATAGAAAAGATGTTAAATCTAGAATTGAATTAGTTATGTTAGTTAACAGTTGACCACTAAAATGTTCTTTAACAAGTTGTAACGTGCAACGTTTGTCTTTTAGATGTTGACATCTTTTCTATAACCTGTGGTATAATTGGTATAAAATAGCCAACGGGGTCTTTATTCAATATTTGCATGCCTCCC
>Ga0224511_10002161_pt1 | contig 12931 bp, 6 predicted proteins | sample SF_May12_sed_USG_2_FD_169988 | JGI IMG/M metagenome (GOLD analysis project Ga0224511, IMG submission 169988) | Sediment microbial communities from San Francisco Bay, California, United States - SF_May12_sed_USGS_8_1 | ecosystem: Environmental > Aquatic > Marine > Sediment | place: USA...
GGGGGTGTGGGTGGTGGGTGGGGGGGGGGGGGGGTGCTTGATTTAATATGAGTGATTATTAACCCAAGTACACGTGAATTACCCAAATTAAAAAATTAGAAGCATATAGTGGATGACAGTGTAATTTATTTGTATTACACATAAAACTTATAAGTTTTTTTTAAGAATGTACTTTTTAAATGCATATAGTCCAAGGACTAAATTAAATTGAATACATGTATTTTGATGTGTTCATACTTATCAAATACAATAAGAAAAAATAAAAATGATTACCTGTATGTTAAACATATATATAATATTTATTATCGCGATGTTTGGCATTTGTTTTATTTCAGGTTTCCGGTTGTAACTTAACTTAAAAGGCGTTTTAGTGGTTTTATAAGTAGGTAAACCTGAGCGAACATTCTCTGTAGATTTTATGTTTTATTTACAACCCAAACAGGGAATCACAAACATGTTTTGATACATCTCTTGTGGATAGTTGTTTATATAATGTTATCAGGAATAATGTCATTAAGTGTTTATAATAGTGAATGTTACGACTTTGGATTTCTTAACTCATATGTATTGTGATTGATCACGTACTTTTGAAACAGCTTCAATAAAACGGAGGCTGCTGTTTTTTCATTCAGGCCTTGTTTCCTGAGGGCTACCCTTTCTTCAGTTTAATATAACCTACTACAACTGGTGTTAAATGCCTGTGTGGCGGCTGTAAAATTTCGCCCCGTACTTCATCATTGTGTAGTCATAATTATCTGGTTCTCAGGGATCATTGACTGTATGTTTGTTTACATTTGAAAATGGAGTTCAGCTCATGCGCTAGGGGGCGTCAGTGGTGTGGCATCTTTCATTACCACTGATGAACAGCTTCAATAAAACCGAGGCTGCTGTTTTCTCATTCCGGCCTTGTTTCCTGAGGGCTACCCTTTCTTCAGTTTAATTTTTCTACCACTTCGCGACATAGAAACACTCATGAGACAAAGCAAACAGTCATAAATATAGTCGATAACGACATAATTTAGAAATTACATTCGAATGTGAAGCTCAACTCACTGAAACAAATGACTAAACATAATATGAGCAATGTCATTAAAACTGAAATAACACATTTGAAAAGAGTTTTAAGTTACAAACATTCGAGTATTTAAGCATGCATGTTGAATCTTGATAAAAAGCAATACCATTAAGCAAATGTAGAATTCTATTTAAGCCAGTGCGCCTAATATTGATTTAATATGTTAATATTTTGAAGTGGAGCAGAAAACAATCTTTTAAACACATATTTTCAATCTAAAATAATTAAAACTCGGAATTACGTTTTCATAGCAGATATTATGGTTATTAGGAATGTTTGGATATCTAAGCCAAACAAAGCAGTAACAATTATCACCGTATGTATACGTTTTGCTATCATCCCTAATTGTGAACATACGCTCATGCGCTAAAGAGGCGTTATTAGTGTGTTGCATCTTTCCCTACTATTCATAAACATCTTCAATACAACCAAAGCTGTTTTCCAAATTCAAACGCTGCTTCCTAACTACTTTCGTTTTTCTCAGACAAATTAAACTTACTGCAGCTGGTGTTTAGTACTCGTGTGGCGGCTGAAATAAGTCACCCGTACTTTATCGGTGTATAAATATTTGTTCTGGTCCCATAGGATCATCTATTGTATGTTGCGTTCATTTGAAAAATAGAGTTTTGCCAATGATGTGTCAACATTTATAGTCATTGATTTGTTTTCTTCATGGATGCTATGCTTTCTACTTACACATGTTGTATAATAAGATCAATTTTCAAGTACTTCGAACCTACGTGTCGTTAAGTGTAATTAGTATAATCACACTCTATAAAAACTGTAAATATGTCAGGCCAAACTGCTGAGTTATTGCTTGTTTTTATTGTTACTCTTGAAACATTATCTGACATACAAATCTGATATTAAAAAAGGATCAACACGAATCATTGTAGGAAGATGTATCTCTTTGCGTAGAAGTGCATTGCATGATAACCGTAAATCTGCCTTGCCTTGTTTGGAGTTAATGCCTTTTTCATTTTTACACATTAAATGTTGCCTGTTATATAACGCTGCGACTACAAGATGCATCAACGTTGTAGGTAGTTATCGCTCTGCTTAAACGAATTAACGTTTTCGTTAACTATGAAAAACCAATAGAGACACCGCCATATTTTGTTATAATCCTAATTTTGTCTATATAATCTTTCCACGAAAAGGACTTTGTGTCTCTTGTGATTCTTCCTCGTAAAAAAGGCAAACGTAGGCTATTTTGACATCAATGCATAGCTAAAAATCAAGTATTGTTTTTATACAGGATACTTTTTAGAGTTTTAAAAATCCATTTATTTACAGTAAATAAGCTATATTGTTAAATAATTGTAACATTTTGATGCTCTTTGTGAAATGAATTTATCAAAATTGGCATGGCAGAAATTGCTGGTTAGTCAACATAGCAGTTGAAAACATCTAATCCATTTCAAGCAGACATCACAGCGCTGTCACAATTAACATGGCTTCCATTTGTTTTTTTAATGACATTTCTCTATATAATTCATATAAATTTCATATTTTAATTTTACTTTAAATATTGAAAATATAAAATTGTTTTCAAAATATATAATTTCCCGCTTCGAATGTCTTTGGATTGCTTATTAAACGTAACAAAATGGAATAGTTTTCAAAGTGTTAATTGAACATACATCAGTGAGAAGAATCCGCCAATGTATAAATGCGCGGTATTACTACGCAGCTAAATAAAATTGACAGATTGGGTAAAATATAATTCTTGAAACTAATACTATTTTCCCTGTTTTATTAAAGTTTGAGGTGGAAGAAAAAGCGGCAAACCTCGTTTCCGTAAAACACACTGCAGTGGTGTTGAGATAACCTCGTCTTACACTCAAGGCCATGCAAGATACTGATAATTCTCTTCAAGTGCTTGCTGTTTTAGGCCCATTTGTAGATTCGTGCACATAATTCTATGAATTAGGCAAATAGTATTAGGCACATGTGTTAAATTCTATAGTGTTTTACCGTTTAACAATTAATAGATCCTTAACCTGAACATTATTTTAAATATAAATAGATTTTACCAGGAACATTGCCATGCGTTCGATTGTTGACGACTACATTGTGGTAAACTTCTTGAAGTTCTTACTGATATGTATGTAAGATAAACAAACTAAAGGGATTACGACTTTCAACGGATCTATGCATTTTACTTTTTATTTATTCATGTTTTGTGCTTATAATTTGCCCTATATACTTTAAAACTTAAAAGCAGTGGGTTTGAGATACTTGACATTATACAAAATGCAGATTGATACCACTCCGATTCAATGTCTAAAACTGGACAACAATATGAATATTATAAATTAAATAGATGTAATCAATACTAGCCATCCAAGTCGTTTACAAACAAACAAAACAGTAATCCGCTCGTAGTACTTTCACGCAAACTTGTGATGAAGGTATTTTTGAATATGTGTTCTGAGATATAACCAACGCATATCAAATCAATATAAGATTCACATTGGCCGCTCTCTAAATCATACAGTTTTTATCCGGGCTCCGTGAAATTTGAGGAAATATTTTTAGAAATGAGTTTGATAACCGCGAAACTCACCCTACACACTTTACAGTAATAGCCCTTTTTATTTACAAACATCATCTATATTTTACTGTCGTATTTTAGCGCCGTTTTTTCTAATGATATTTTATTATCTTATATCATTGTTAGTCGAAATAACCCGTCCACTTATTTGTGCCCTGATTTTTTCAGAACTTTTGTAAGGCGATTGGCATATAACATCATACTTATTACTGTTTAGGGCGAATCACTGACAGAAAATGTGAAAAGCATAACACGCATCAAAAAACTTGAATAGGATCATTATCATAAACACCTACACATAAACGCACCAATACACCGTTCCGCAAAATTTAAAACTCCGCCCAATGCGGTTTTTTATCATTATATTATAACTATTTTATACTTCGTTTGAAACTAATCATATTGTATATGTGTTGCAGGGAATGTGTGTAACTAGGGAATTCACGTAAACCCTAGTTATTTTAGGGAATACTATTTCATTTTTACACTATTTCCCTGACTAGATTGCTGATACAGACCATGTTAATAAGCGATGAAATGCTTACATTCAATGACCATCAAGTAAACAACTCAAACACTTTAATTATTTACAGCAAAAGTTTAATGCAAATTGCATCTTTTTTATAACAATCATCCTTATTACAATGTATGACTTGTACTCAAACACTCTATAGTAATTATTGTCTGTACTACAATACGTAAATTCTTTTTAAATATTTAGTAAAAAGTCTAACTTTATAAAGCATATCATTTCCAAAGAGCAAAGTAAACAACCCTGACAAACATATAGTGCTGAAAATAACACCTTTAGAAAAACACACATATACTGGGCATATGACGTAAGCATAGAACAATGTATAATAAGAATATGTTTGTTAAAAAATGAAAGAAAGAATTTCACACAATTTTCATGACTGTTATTTGTTTGTACAGGTCAAGCTGTTGTGGCACCTGTAATTACTAGTACATAACATCAAAGCTTTCCGACATTTGCAGAACTTTGGCTAGCAACCTGTTTCACATGAACAATTTCAAAATCCTTGGGTATCACCAATGGACTGTACTCTTCCTTCGTTTCCTTCGTTAGTCCTTGGTACGTAATTACCGTAAATTGGCTTCTGCAATATTGGGCATCAAAAATTCCGTACATAGTACCCAGGGTGTAATTTTCGTCGTGCTCTTCAAGTACGCGGCAGATCAAAGGTTAAGTTTGGGTAGCATTTTTTTCATTCCATGGTTTTTCCATGTGTTCACATCAACTGAGGTTCAGTATGATAATTGAGATTTTTAAATTGGTGAATTGTTTATACATCAATTATCTGCTAAAGGCAAAACAAATACATACTATTATATCAATGCTTTGAAAACACACGCTATAATACTATAATTGCATTCAAATAACAAAAACATCAATGCATAACAGTAAAAACATTTAACATTTTTAAACCTAACAGCTCAATAAATCATATTTTACAATTAAAACATTATTTTTGTGGTCAGGGAATATGTGTAAAAATGGAAAAAAATCAGGGAATACGTGAACTTCCTAGAAAAGTTCAGGGTTTACATGTATTCCCTGACATTATTTTACGTAGCTGGGGATTGAATAAAATCCCTAAATTTAAAGGATTACGCGAAATCCCTGGTTACAAACATTGTAACATATATATTACATATATTGTTTAATTAGCATCGAAATGTTAATCAGTACAGTGAAAACATATATTGTGGTTTCAGATTGTAAGCTGCGTTGCAGAAATATCTATACTTCGGTATGGCGAGTAGTCAGCCAAATGACGAAGAAGAGAATTTAACACGTATTTTGCAATTATTAAAGAAGCCCTGTCGGAAGCTGATGAAAGCGTTTTTCATACAACGGGTTCACGAAACAAACCCTGGAACAAGTATAGACGGATTTTTAAAGAAACATGAAACACAAATTAAAGGAACACCGCATGGTCATTATAACAGATACAGGTATTTTCCACTTAGCCAGCAGACAGACTTAAACAAATGGGATATCGTAATGTTCTATCATATGACCAAATACTGTCCTTCAGATGCCACGAATTCAGCAATTTATTGTCATCTTAAAGACATAAAACGAATACGAGACACGGTGAGTCATTTAGACGATTATCGTCTTCCACACAATAAGTACACACTCTATCGAAGACAGATCAAATATTACATTGATGGAGTTGTGTCTTATATAAACGATCCCAATCTACGACTAGAAATAGAAGAAGATGTTAGACGAATTGATTCGCCGATTGCCAATGAAGTTATAGAAGCTTACCAAGGCAACCACGTGCTTTATTCGAGAGAAGACGTAGCTCAATTGATACAAGGCAAGCCAATGCAGGCTTTCTTTATTTCATTACCCAAGCAATAATCACTTAAATTGTGGATATTATATATAATGGTAATGAGCTTTTTGTATGGTTGCAAAATGGTTTTGAAATGCATACCGGGATCTAAAATCATAGGGTACCTTTGATCTAAAATCTAGGCAAAATGTGTTGTGTTGGTATGCTTTCAGATCAAAGAGATCACAGAAGTGTAACGGAAGTGTGCGTACAGAAAATTACGCAGCTTGTAGAAGAATTTCAAGACCTTAAAAGTCGTCTACCTAAAGACTTTGTCGACAGCACAAAACCTCCAGGTTTTTTATAACGTCTCTATACTTTTTCAATAATTGTTTGTTATGTGTGAACATGCTATTTGGTGTTTAACTGTTTTCTTTTCTCGACTCATTGTTTCACAATGTTTATATTCACGTCTGTTCAAATCACTTTATTAGTTGAACAACACAACTCCCTTGGCTATTCATGTTACAGAGAAAAGTTCATGTATTGTGCGAATACAAAATTGCACACCAGAACAAGAAGACATTGCATCGACATTGGTGGCTGGACATATTAATTGTAATGGCGACACCGATGATGCATCCATGGCACATGCGATAGCCAGTGCAGTGCAAACGTTTGGGAGTAAGTCGTTATTGAAGACTATGAGATTTTAACTAGTGCAAGACGTTTTCCATTAAGTGCAAATGAGTTTTTATTCACTTACATCATTTTCGTGTAATGCAAAGCATGTGTCCGAGCTATTTAATCACGCCTTTGAATATAAAATTTACCAATGTGTAACATAAATACGAAATAGATAACACAACTGAGAACCTTCTGGACCTATAGCGACCGACTAGTCAACCATTAAAATGTTTAGGGAGGCCAAACGTTACAAAGTGGTTTTTCTTATAATTTACCGCATATTTTTAAAATACAATCTACTTCGATAGACTACAATGCCATAAGCTAGATTACTAAAAGGCGTGACGCTTAAAATACGACCGGGCGCTAATCAACATAGTGACCGCTTAGCCAAAATCTGGATTAAAAATGCAGAATTAAGGAATGTTATTACTAATTATTTATAGGCACAGATAAAACACGTTTATGTAGATCTAATGGATAAATTAAATATTAAATAACAGCTGTATACATACATGATTAACATTTAACGCATCTCGACTGACTAATTACTTTACTATTTGCATTTATGCTATGATTTCAGGAAAGATAAAGAGCTGTGAGATCTCGTGCGTTGTTTTGTATCCAGATTTCGACACCTTTGCAGATTTTTTGGATTTCCTGAAGGAGCTTTTTTCAAATAAAGTAACAGAGTTTTTCAGACCAGTCCAAGAAGCTCTTCGCAAACGCCTTTTAAATCCTGAATTGATTATTGATGTCATCATGAACGTAGAACAGTTCGCCTATTGCCTGAATTACATCAGTAAGTGGTTTTTGGGGTGCACCTTTAAACTTTTTTGACCTTCAATATTGGCATATGCACTCAATAAAACTAATGAAATCACACTAGCAAATCAGTCCAAACAATGTTTCCCTTTCCTTTTATCAACTTAATTACTTATATAGTTCCGTTTACTCTCAAATATAGAGCATGGTTATTATATATTAATGTTGCTAAATTACGTTTACTGTTGTTATGGCTTAGAAATAATTATGTGTATTACAGTTGCAGTCCTGAAGAAGCATCTAAACGATCAAAGACAAACCGATGAACACGATACGGCTCTAATTATAGGCAAACTCGAGTCCCAATCTCAATCGTACGTTTAAAACAATTATGTTGTTTAGTACAAACTAACAAAGCTAATTTTAATCATATACAAATTATTAGCTCAATATAAACAATGTAAGATATGAATTCACGTATCCAAATGCACATTACTCAATGCAAATAATGAATATAGATACATTCTTTAAGTTAAGTGTGTGCACAAATAATGTTGATAATTTGTCAATGATCTTTGTTTTGTTTTGTCAGCGTGTGTTCACAATAAACAGAAATACAAAAGTATTACCAACGGTTTATGTCGGCTTAACATTGGGAATCATACTTCTCTTGTTGTGAAAAATTCGAGAAAAAAAATATTCTGCACTAAAACATATTTATTTGGTGCATGTAGCAATTGAAACGATAATTGGTTTGTGCATAGGATATATATTATTCAGAACAATATCATTTAAGGTTCATGAATGCTGTTGACACTACAGAGGTCGTAGATCAGAAAACAGAAGGCAACTATGAACAAAGACGTTTATCGACAATTCAGACACAGGAGGTAATTTGGATGTGTAAATAATGTACATGTATTATTTGTAGTAGAAGTAGTTATAGTAGTAGTACAACAGAACGTAAAGATTAACGTCAAACTATTTAACTGTTTCAACGGAATAGGTCGAAACATAAACAAACAAAGCCATATTTTTGGGCCAAAGTTTTTCGATTAGTGTTATTAGTGTTTCTGTAATACTAAACCTATGTGTGGATAACTATAGTTATACACATTTACCGGAGTAGGACACACTGCTTAAGTATGGTAAAAGTAAAATATAAACGTTTCCGGTAAAATAATACAGGCATAGCATCTGAAAGAATATAGATTAATCAAAAGTATACAATTATGAAATATGTTTCTGTAAATATATATTAGTTTCAGTAAATATATATTAACATATTGTTGCCAGGAAGATGCCGGTACTGCCGCACTCGACTGGCCACTGGGTACCAGAGAGCTTGTGGACAGTTTGCCAGGTACTTTTTCTTACGAGTGTGTTCGTTGATATATTGTCTTAGAATGAGAAGTAGAAATGTACAAGGAAGAGACGAGGAATAGACGTGCCTTCATGTTTACCACATGGTATACTGTTGTACTGATGCTACAATTGACCTGTTTTCTTTACCACTGAGTTTTTACAGGTACTTTTTTACTATTTCTACTGTTCATGTATGCGAGTGTGTTGCTTAATTGCGATTGCATTGTAAGAATTTATGCGTCATTTTCAATAAAAAACAGAAATGAGCACTAAGGTAGAAAATGTCCTGCTTTCAAATAGTGTGTACTGTAATACAGTTTAACTGTATTTATAATACAGACATTAGACGTTTAATAAAAGATTTGACCTAGTGATAAAATGAGTTTATCTAAGATGTGTGCGCCAGACAATGTATAAAATAGTGCGAATAACAAAGCACATCTGCTTGATATGGTCGGTATGTACCGCTTATAAATACATACAATTTTAGGTGTGAGTCGTTAACATACGAATGTGAAGCAGAATGATCTGTTTATTCACAATGAAGTACACAACCTGTTCCTTTGGCCGATTTAGCTCACCTGCGCACACAGTGCTCATGGTGAGCTATTGAGACCGGCCTTTGACCGTCGTCGTGCGTCGTGCGTCGTCCGTCGTGCTTCGTCCGTCGTGCGTCCTGCGTAAACATTTTTACTTAAACATCTTCTCCTTTGAAACCACTCATTGGATTTTGACCAAACTTCACAGGAATGACCCATGGGTATCCCCTATCACAGATGTTCAAACCGTTTCAGTTGGTTGCATAAGTAGGTCACATGGTCAACAAATAGGTTTTCAAAATGCAATTTTCAAAAATCTTCTTGTCTGAACCTACAAGGCCCAGAGCGTTCATATTTTGGTATATAGCATCATCTAGAGGTCCTCTACACAGATTGTTCAAATTATGCCCCTGGGGTCAAAATTGACCCCGCCCCGGGGGTCACAATTTTACATTTCATTATTGTAAGGAAAACTTCAAATGACTTTTTATCTTGAACCGCTAATGGGAATTTGACTAAAATCAACAGGAATGGTCCCTGGGTGGTCCGCTACCAAAATTGTTCAAATGATTCTGATTGCTTGCATAAGTAGGTCACGGGTACAATCAATATGTTTTCAAAATGCAACTTTCAAAAATCTTTTTGTCTGCAACTACAAGGCCCAGAGCTTTCATATTTAGTATATAGCATCATCTAGAGGTCCTTTACCAAAGTTGTTCAAATTATGCCACTGGGGTCAATAGTGACCCCGCCCCGGGGGTCACAATTTTACATTGAATTATATAAGGAAAACTTCAAATGACTTCTTATCTTGCACCGCTAAAAGGAATTTGACCAAACTCATCGGGAATAGTCCCTGCTTAGTCCTCTAAAATTGTTTAAATGGTTCTGATTTGTTGCATAAGTAGGTCACGGGGTCAAACAAATAGGTTTTTAAAATGCAACTTTCAAAAATATTCTTGTCTGAAACTAAAGAGTTTTCCTATTTGGTATATAGCATCATTAGTCGTACTCAGTAAATTGCTCCACTGTCACCCTTGACCTTTTCCTTTGGTTAGCGACCTAGGGCCTTTTGGGCCCTCTTGTTCTTTCGTATCACATCTCTTTATCAACAAAGAGTTGGTGTCAGATATAATGCGCTTTTCGTTGTTTACTAGCTTTTAATCAAGTTAAGGAATTACCGCGATATAGCTTCATGGTTAACAAAAGCTAAGACAAACACAACGTATCACTGACATTTAATGCTCAAGTTGGATATATATATATCAAGTGTATTTTATTGGATTTTTATAACACCGGGACTTTTGACAAGTTTTATTGATAAGGCGGTTCTTAAAGCTCCTATCCCAGTATTTGGTGAATTGAACATTTAAAAAAATGTCAGCGATGGATTTAAAAACATAATATATATATATCAAATTACATGAAGATATATTATTCATACGTTTTTCACTCGAACAAACGTCACTATAACATTGTAATAGCACATTTATTTTGCAAAAAATATAAACCGTTGCAAAGGCTTTATTTTGTAAACATTGTTCTAAAATTAGTTTGACTCGTGCGGCGCCATTTTGACTAGACTCACTCATTTTTGTTTAATTGGCCAAAACTATATCCGGGGTATATATGCACATTTTTACAGCTTAAATTTATATGGAGTTATGTTAAAAGTGAAAAAGGGTCCACGTACAAAACACCTTTATATGAATATATACCATAAGTCGGGATAAATTTGAGTCCTTTCAGTGAAAATAAAAAATATAGCCATTTCTTGAGCTGCATTTGGCCTATTAAATGAGAATATGTGATATATAGATAAACATTACGCATTGAGACCTGACTATAACCCCGGATAATTTATGTTCATCTAAATAGGTAAAGTATTGAAAAGGTAATGAGATTTAACGTATCTTATTTATACACAGATGATAGACACACAGTGGATATACAACACGCTACAGCCATATGAATTCGTAGCTCAGTCGGTTAGCGCGCGGTGTTGACGTTTTCCCTATTTGACACGGTTTCGTGTCCTACACGGGAACACGTTTTTCAAGTTGAGAATATTATTTTTATGTTTCAATTTCATTTTGATGTAAATGTAAATGTAAAAATGTATATGATTTTACTTTGGATAAAATATATGTTACGCAAAAATAATCAAAAGAAAAACATTTAAAACAATGCACAAAAATGAAATATAAAATTAATTATATCAATACATTAGAACGTAAGAGAAACGAACACTTTAGTAATAATAAAAAATAACATAAAATGTAAAGCGGATGAGGGGATTCGATCCCCAGTTGCTTCGGTGATAGGCAAGTACGTTATGCACTGCAATGCCATGCTTGTATGGTCAGCGGTGTTAATAGCCTTATAAATAAATGTTAAAATATGTATTGGCTACCTCACTGACGCTAAATATAGAAAAATACTGCTACTCCTGTTTGAATGGACTAGCCGATCTTTGGTGTTTTAGAGGTGTAACGCGTCGAAGGGAATTTCGTTATATTTGTTAACCGGGAAATTCTTCCAGGACCAGAGGACGCGCGTATTTGTTTTACGTTTTTCTTACGACAAAGAGGAGTTTCAATGAAATTCAAAAAAGTATTCTTTTGATAATGATAATCTGTAAAAAACTTCTGTTTATTTTTATTTGTTTTGATTTTGGGAATTAAAATCAACCAAGACTGGGATAGGAGCTTTAAACCCCAATTGTGCTGCAATCTAATTTAATAACAGATTTTACTTCCTTTAATTTTACATTAAAAACCTACATACCTCAAGTCAAAATATTCACCCGATTATATAAACATCTCAACTCGTTGCATTATACGAGTATATTAACAGACAAATCAGGATGTTTTGCAGTTTTCATATAGTAGTAGCGGGAGATATTGGACACTATATAAAATATTGAATGGTATAAAGATTGTTTAACAAAACCGAAAAAAACACTGATAATATTTAATTTTGTTTTCTAGATCGTGTTTACAGTAAAACAATGAGAGATCAGAGATATACATATATAAATAATATAAATTGTTTAACAAACTCACATTTGTGGCTACAGCAATTTTTCTAACATTCATTAAACCATTGCAGCCCAGGACTCGAGTGATGAAATAGCAAAGATATTTGAGGAAAAAATCAAAGAAAACCTACGAGAGCCTGACCACTATTATGCTTATATAAGAAATACACTGGGCAATAAGAAGAACTGGTCTAATGAAGAATTAAAAAAACGCTCGAAGATGTTGCCGGAAAAGGTAAGCTTTATTGTTTCAAGGGTTAAAAATACTTATCTTGTTTGATTAATGTAATTATGTAAAGAGAATATAAGACATGTAGAATTGATATTTAAACACACATTGTCATCAGTCATAAATGATATATAATTTAGTTTTATACTAATAACTGTGAACAATGATGAAATCAAATTCTCAAAGTTAATGGGGTATTATCTTTGTATGATGGCTGATTTATGCCATGTCGTATAAACGTGTTTTCGGGGCGAAAAGGCGAAAGGGCGCCACGCGAAAACCCGCCAAATAGTCACTTTTTCGTGTTTTCGCATGGCGACCTTTCGCCCCGCCACACGAAAGTACAACACATTTCATGTTTCGCC
>Ga0224511_10002162_pt1 | contig 12930 bp, 6 predicted proteins | sample SF_May12_sed_USG_2_FD_169988 | JGI IMG/M metagenome (GOLD analysis project Ga0224511, IMG submission 169988) | Sediment microbial communities from San Francisco Bay, California, United States - SF_May12_sed_USGS_8_1 | ecosystem: Environmental > Aquatic > Marine > Sediment | place: USA...
GTGCTAGGGCTTTTCGCGATCAAAATGGATTTCGGTTACGAAATCTGCTAAACTGCTCAAGAGCACGACCAAAAAGCGCAATCCGAAAAGGCATCTTTTACTTTCGGCCACGATCTGCGACCGAAAACATGCGAACAGAATTTCGCGACAGAAAGTGGGTGTTAGCCTAGTAGTTTTGGCAAATGTCAACGTTACTGCAAAGAGGCTTGATTACTGCATTGAGATAATGAATCGCGAACGATGGTTCAGCTCTAACTGATGAATTAAAGTTGGGAGAGGACAACTCTGATCCGATCGAAGTCCATTCTGAAATGCACTGCGTTTCCTCGTCACGACCATGTGTTCGCCTGCTCATGCCTGAAAGTTTTTCCAAGAAATTCGGCTGCGAGCACGCGGATGCACCTATTGCGTTGCAAGTTGTTTTCTAGTATGAAGAGCTAGCTGCTGGATACACGTACTCATTTTTCACCAGTTATGGGTGGAGCAATAACCTAGTGGATAGCGTACTGGGCTTTGGATCCGGAGTCTCGGATTCGAGTCCCAGTTCGGGTAAAACCAATATCTTTCGTGACACCCTCATCGATTTCGGGTCCCGACATTAAATAAAGGAAGCCCTCCCATAGTTACTTCCTCTATGGGGGTACGCGGGAGCACTTACGGCAGGTCAGTCAATTTTTACCCTTCACTCTGTATTGTAGATAATGTATTATGCTGTGGCTGGTATCTGGGGGATAGCTCAAGGCATACAGATAGCCAACCTCCTCGCTGTTGTGTATGATTTCTGCGGAGCTGATCAGCTAGCTGTGCTATTCGGATTGGAGCTCTTCACAGAAGGAATTGGTGGCGCTATTGGACCTCCACTGTGTGGTAAACTAACAACCAACCCAACATTCATCACTTTGTGTATACCATCCGCAAAGATTTTGCTGTATTATACTGAAAATGTGCTTACTTGCTGTTCGACTGTGATTCTTCTGGTACAAAATAACTGCGTGCATCATCAGGCTTTGTTTACGTCGCCATCCTGACAATCAGCAGTCATGTAGGCTGTCTGCCCCTAAGCGTCTATAAGAAAATAATTTAAAAAATCTTTCCACAGGTTACCTGCAGTCCAGTGCATTCCCTGCAGCAGGACTCATGCTAGCGGGTAGTACTGGGATTCTCGCTGGAATGGTGATGATGCCGGTGATCATCAAGAAACACAGACTCCAAAAGGCTGCTGAAGGGGATGCTCTCAAAGCCATTGTTATGGGAATGATCGACCACCACAAACAGGCAGAAATTATCAAGGTTGGTAGATGAGGTGCAACTTGATTTTACACGGGTTAGTTATATAAGACCGTAGGTATTTTCTACATTAAGGTAGAAAGGTAAAGGTAATGGTTGTTTCATAGCCATCAAGGGCTGTTGGGGAAGTTGCTGTTTAGGAAGAAGAGCCAACTTTTTCTGGCAATGATGTAACTGAGGTCGAGTGCCACTCCTCTTCCTCACCGCGTTTACCTTACCCGACTCTAAAGAGAGTCGGATAGTCATTTACTGCTGAGGGTACGGAGAGATTTGTTCAAAAATACTGTGCACAATTAAGCTGTGTTTTGAACCTGTGACATTCAGCTCCAGTGGTTAGCGCTCTAACCATCCAGCCACAGTGCCGTTTTAGTTCTACATTGAGACCAGTGCATTTCATTTAGTGCTATTTAGTCAAATACAAAATGCCAGTAAACATAGTCCTGAAAAGATTGGTTGATGGGCTGAAGCTTCTGCTGTTAACCAATGGGAGAAAACTATTGATTATCTTGACCAATGGCAACTTATATATTGTTTACCACAGAGTACTTACTTTTTTGAAAGAAAAATCTCTATATATAAGCGGTATGCAACCTATGACCAGGTTACTTGTGTGCAATAAAATACTTTGCAGTTTTCAACTTTAAGTTTCACTGCTGGCTTACGACTTGTTAGATAACACATTGAATGTATCAATAAACCCTGTGACAACAATAAAATTGTAGGCTAATTTACAACTGTGACAATATCTTCTTGAAACCCCTATCCTTGCAGCCTATTTCACACATTAATTAATCGCCCACAGCTGAGGCTTCAGAAATTGGTCCGCGGATTCTGAAAAGTAATTTTATAGGGCTGCACTAAGCATATGATAGTCTAGCGTACAGTTTCACTTAGTGGCGTGTAGATAGAGTATAGGATGATCCTACTACAGTGCTATAGACTCTCCATTCTCTGCCTACAGGAACAAGCAGATGCTGCAGGACCAGACTATCCCCATCTTCGAGGAAGAGTTCCCTTCGCCTGATTGGTCATCCATTTATCGCTTCTATCAGGATTGGCAAAAGCTTTGTTGTTTCCACCTGGATTGGCAAACTTTGTATCACTTCTATCAGGATTGCAAAAAGCTTTGTCACCATCAGGATTATCAAACGCTTTATTGTCTTCATCACAATTGGCAACCCCGAGGTGTTTGCACATTACATATGTGTACTTTTCATCAGGAATGGCTATTGTGTTCCTGTTTCGATTTATCACAACTATTCATCTAGATCAACAAAGCAAACTGAACATTCGTTCAACTCCCTTTTTTCAGTCAAGATTTTATATTTTGCTATACAGCAGACTTCTTAAGATTTTTTGAAAACTCCCCTGTTGAATATGGACCCAACAGATGTCAGCTAACTTGCAAAGGCATAATAAACCAGATGTCCATTCCAGACCACGCATACCTCAACTTGGAAACTAACTTTTTAAGAATAGTAGCAAAGATGTAGCTGATACGGTTTATGTTTACAGGTATGTATTTTTATGGGTAGGCTGAAACTGTTTGAACGCTATGAAACGAGTTTTATGCACAATCTTACTTGCCATGAGTTGGTACATGTATCCATACATATCTTAACATAACCTACATAATTTACATAATCTGATTTATATTTAGATTTAATTTGATTTATACATTAAGACTTGATCCTGGTTGCCTGGTGCGTGTAGCTTTACTGTGGATTCTTTACATACATATAATTACTACTTTGGAGGAAAAATACTTTTCCAAATATTTTAGCACTTTCAAGGTTTACAATATAATTACATGTATAACTAATACTGACTTACAGTGTGTTTGGGTTTGCAGAAGGGCAATGAAAAAAGTAGCTATACTGAAATGAGTGGAATAGAGCAGTGGCTAGAGTGTTTGGCTCAAAATAGTAAGACTGCGTGTCGGGATCCCATAGTGGGTATGAGCTCACCACATACATGTACACGTGTAATTCCCAATTCCTTCCACTACAGAATCAAGATATTTAGGCATTTTTAAAAGGAAGAAGTTGTCTGTTACAGCTAATGGGTGCATTGGGAAGTGGAAACGCTGTAACTGAGGTGGGATACCAGTCCTCTTCCTCATCGCCCGCTTAACCTCCTTCAGCTCAAAAGAGATTCATGGCTGCTGATTTCCATATACATTTAGCACTCATTGGAGCATATCGGTAAGAGTTGATTGCTAAAACATTAAAAATTGGATCGAAAAGCATAACTAACCACATTTGAGTCAAAATACAAATTAATTTAAGTATTATTAGATTAATCAAGCAATAATCCACAGATTATTGATTTTGACTTGCTAGTAAATTGTGCAGTAACTAGGATTTAAACACGGGACCCTCTAATCTCCAGTCAAACGGTCTACCTATTACGCTATCACAGATTTGATAGAACACAGCGGGTTATCAGCCGGTGGTCTGGAGATGATAAGAAGTTACTTCATGGCACCTTCTGATATTCTCACTGCACCAACCTACCAACCTCCAGATGATGAGTACAGAGAGTCTGTGGAGAACTTGCAAAAGCGCTGCCTTCGTCTTATCACTGGAGGAGGAATGCCGCAGGTTAAGGTGAGTCAAGGACTTTGCTTTGGTTCATGCTCATATTCTCTGTACAGGATCGCTCACTGCTCATCACCTCACTGCCTCACTGCCTCACCGCCTGAGCGCCTCAACGCCTCACTGCCTAAGCACCTCACCGCCTCACCCCCTCACTGCTCACCACCTGAACGCCTCACTGTGTCACTGCCTAAGCGTCTCAACGCCTCACTGCCTAAGCACTTCACCCCATCACTGCTCACCACCTCAACGCTTCACTGCCTCAGCGCCTCACCCCTTCACTGTTCACCACCTCAATGCCTCGCTGCCTAAGCGCCTCACCGCCTCACCCCTTCACTGCTCACCACCTCAATGCCTCACCACCTCAATACCTCACTGCCCCAATGCCTCACCACCTCACCCCCTCACTGCTCACCATCTCAACGCCTCACTCCCGCACTGCCTCACTGCCTCACTGCCTAAGTGCCTCAGTGCCTCATCGCCTTACCACCTCACCGCCTCACCGTCTCACCCCCTCACTGCTCACCACCTCAACGCCTCACTGCCTCATCGCCTCACCGCCTAAGGGCCTCAACACCTCACCGCCTCAACGCCTCACTGCCTCGCCACCTCAGTGACTGCCACCTCAAACCCTCACCTCCTTGCCATCTCGAAATGCTACCACCCCACAACTTCATCAGCTCATCTCAAACTGTCATTTGATATGGTTCAATGAAATTTTTAATGTGCCCTTGATAGAAATTCCGAGCTTTGTTTTAGGTTTTCAAGATAAAGGGCAGATGCTTCGCACTCGACTCTGTCTGGTTGAAGGTATGTCAAGAAGCACAACAGAGAGATGAGCTTCATGCCGTGAAGGTCAGAGTAATTAAACCAAAGAAAGTTCCTACTGAGTTCCAGAGAGCAGCTTATCTGGCACTCCGCAGCCATAGAGGTTGGTGGCTTTGAATGAAGTTTACAGTTGTTTTCTATTAAAGAAACACCTTTGCACCATCAGTTTATGAGTTTAAAAAAACACCTCAGATGCGGGTTTCAAACGTTAAATTATCAGCCTTAACTTTTGGCACGGCCCCATGCACTGTCACCTGGACTGTGTCAAACTTCTAGATCTGAATATAACAGTAGCATGAACACTGAGTCAAATGTTAAAACAGTCGCTAACATCAATCCCGATTAACTCGGCCGTGATTGGCTATGTTTGGCTGCCATTGGTATGCAAACTATTCATTCATACCCAATTTCTTCTAGTTTATCCAAATGTGCCTGTCGCAGTTGGCATATGTGCACTCGCTGGTGCGATGGACTTATGTCAGACATATTCATTATTTGCCCCGAGCCTGTGTACTGACTCAAATACTAATGTCGATCGAAGATGAGCTTTGTATTCTTTGAGCGATCGGCTCAGTGATCAGAAGGGCATTCCTATTCTGATATCGAGTACACAACTCTGCACAACCTCTAATAATAAAATATATATTTCTTCCAGGTCTGGATAGTAGCTGCAGTTGGGACAGGGAGATTGATGTTGATACTTTGGAGTTGTCTTCTGATGAGCTTTCCAAAACCGGATCAGGCGACTCTAGCGAGTCAGGCAGTACAGATGATTCTTGTGATAGTGCCTGTGATTCAGAAAATGCTGGCGATTCCAGTAGTAACACGGAAGAAGCTGATAGACAGAGTAAAATGCCACCTGTCAGTGAAAATGAGAGCTTGTGAATCTCAAATCGAAGACAACTGTGCAATGGCACTACCATAAACTACCAAAGCGGAAAGAAATGACAAATAATAGAGTTACATACTTGACGCTCCACCATAGGTATCTCTCCAATCTACAGTGCAGGGGGTAATGCATCAAATCCTGGACAGGGGTGACGGAGGCAGAGAAGTAAACATGCAAGATCCTCCTGCCAAGGACTCCAGGACATCTTGTATTAGTCTCATGAAGACATTCAAAGAGCTGCAACAAAAGCATCGAGAATATCTCAATGAATTAGGGTGTTTTCAGCGAGGGCTGTCTTCTCGAGCCAATGGACTTCGATCGTTGCTTCAATATGGAGGTGACTGATGGCTTGCCACTGATGGCACTGTCTCATACAGTTTGAGAGTTAACAGATAGCTGCACAGGGATGCATGCCCAGTAGTAATCTAGCAGCTGTTATCAAGCGCAACCCATGGCCTGCCTTTATGTTAGAAAGATGTATTATATGCTATCAAATATTATATCTATTCTCACTCTATATATTGATATTCGACATAAACTTACACATATACATGAAATACACACATACACATATTTATCTTATCTAACCACTGCGAATAACAAGGCCCGAGCAGGCACTGACACTTTCCCAATGAATAGACACCTGCGTAGTAACTGCATTTTTGTACTTTCTGGTGAGTCAAATTAGGACGTAACTTCTGATTACCTCATCAGGATATGAAAGAAGTTAGTTTTTTACCCTTGTAACTTAAATTTTTGCTAACACCGCAGTTTACCACTTGGTGCACAATGTAGTGAGATGCAATTGATTTGCTTTCTTTCTACCCCTCATTGGAGTTGTGCCATTCCCTACTTTTCTGGACCAAGTGTAAGAGATTGGGATTAAGACAGGTTAGGTATTGATGGGTATGTCATGTGTATAATTACATCCGGCTGCATTGACTGTAGTGGGGGTTACTGTGTGGTGGAAGTCAGCGCTAGGCTTTAACTATTCGATGCATCTTACAGACAAACTGCGTCCCAGGGGAGTTCATCCTTTGTACACGCTTTCCATTCAATTTCAGATTATGTCTCGGTTTAGTGCATCACCTATATGGTATATAGGTGCTCGCTGCTCATCACCTCACTGCCTCATCCCCTCATCGCCTCACCGCCTCGCCGCCGCGCCCCCTCACCGCCTCACTGCTTCACTGCTTAATCGCCTCACTATCTCACTGCCCCGTTCTTGAAGGAAAACATCAAGTTCATTGCCGCATAGTGAGTAGTCTTTTCCACGCAACACATATCATTCACTCAAATAACTACGGCCTGAATGGCCTAAATAGAAAGAAAATGGGATCTAATTACTGAAAAGCTATCAAGTAGAACTCCAAATTTGATTTTAATATGGGAGAAAACTACAGCTATAAAAAGTGCTTTGCCAGTTTTCCCTAGCCCTAAATAGAGGTTGTTGCACTCGGGCCTCTATCATTGTGCAATAATAGCAGTAGCGGTTGCTGACAGAGGTGAAAAACTGCTCTCTGAAGCCCTATTTCTATATTTTTGTTGAACATTTTCTCTATTCAGCCTTATGTAACTACAGGTTTAGTATACACCTGCACGAGGATTTTCCCAACATCAGCTCGTAAGCCGAGAAATCAATGCGAACACCAACAGCTCTGTGTTAATTTCCTATCTCTAGGCTGATTCTGTTGCATCGATAGTGCATCACCGAGGGCTCTAACTTTGCGCATTGGATAGGGCTATATCTAAGCTTCCAGTTGAGCTCGGTATTGAGCCCATTTGTTCATGGTAGGCCTCAGAACATGAAAACAAGTGAAGCGAGCACTATCACTATGTTGAGCTACCTCGATTTGATGCTAGTTTTATTTTACACGGATAGCTTAAATAAGACCAGAATTCTTTTTTTACATTAAGGTCCATGAAGCAAAGGATGAGTTAAACAAAGACATTAGTCCAGCAAACAGAGTACATTTGACAGTCCTGGTCAGCGTTGAAACCATCCATATCTTGTGTATCACGTAATAACGTAGTCAAGTCTTGAAATTATGTAAAGTTGTTGCATTTAAAAGGTGTTGATTAAAAGTGTTCCAAAGGGCCATTATTCAGAATAATCAGCAGCTGACCATCCTTTTTACGATCCTCTGACTAACCACAAGTAAGTTTGAGTGCTCTTCATCCTAGCAGTCGGCTAAACCCATGGTCAGCATTGGTTATCAACTAAACATCCGCAGTAAAATAGGTAAAAGGCATTCCCCTGAGCAGCTGTTAGAGAGCCAGCTTGTACCGCCCCGGAGCTACTGAATTGAAATTCCAAGTTCCATTTCCTCACTGCCTTCTCTTTCCCAGATTTTCGGAGACTCCATCCCTGCTGCATGGGTGAACAGAGAGAGTCTTTGAAAATCTTGTGCGAAGCATTTAGTGGCCTAACGTCTTAGCCACAGCACCTCCCACATTCACAGAGCAGTTACAGTTATATTGTGCCAACTTGGCTGTCTATAGATGTCGTTTAAACTGAAATAGCCCTGATCTGAATCTTAGGATACAGGCTATACCATAGGTGGATGAAACAATGGGGTAGTGAATACCGTATAATAAAGGCTTTCAAACCAAGAGCCAAGAGGCCCTGGTTTCGGTTCTTAGTTTTACTGAAACTTTTTTTCTCAATACTCTCTTCTGCTTCAGATAGTCCACCGTGGACAAAGGAGGCCCTCCCTTAGAGTGACCTTCTCCATACATCTCGCCGGTGCAAACAGAAAGTTCCCTATTGATGCAATAGTTGCAACCAGGGAAAATAATTATGACTCAAAGACTCCGCATATAGCACTGACACTGCCCAGGATACCCGCAGGGTACCTGCATACCCCTGACACTGACCTGAAGTGGCAAGTATTTGCAACAACTGAAAATATCATACTCGGAATTGCAGCATGACATGGTGAGGGTTGGAACCGATGATCCTGAGATCCAGGCCCAATTACTGGTTGCTTACAATTTCACGATTTACATTCATGAATACATCTACAACTCCACCCGCCCAATCTGTTGAATCCGGTACTAAGAGCAACGCTTTGTTCCCACCCCACGGCATGTCCTTTCTTGACCTACAATGAACTACCTATGAATAGATTGTTCATGCCAAATTGATTCAATTGTGTCTGCCGGTGACCGCCTACTTGGCTCTCTTCCTGAAGAGCAATCGCATCCAATTTATATAGTTGACATTTGGGCGGGGGCTCTCAATGCGCCTTAGGCACTTTGACCCAGCTTTTACCTTACCGCAAGCTATTAGGATGATGGTGATTTTGTGTAGGCAGGAAGAGGAAGGTCCCACCTCCATCTGAGCAAACTCACACTAAGCCCACATACTGGTGTTTAGCCTACAAGCGGCTCACTCTACAACAAGCGCGCGCTACCACCAGGCCTTCAAACACCTCATAGATTACTGTAATACATGCAGCAACGGATACTATCGAGACACAGGTTATACCTTGCTAGCCCCCCTGCTATTAGCCCATTTTTCGAAAATCGCACAAATCCTGGAAATTTTGGGCCGGGCTGGTTCAGACAGTACCATAGCGATACACTAATAGTGGATCAAACCAAAAGCACAATACAATATAAATAATTATGCGAAGAGGGTAATGTCATAATGTATGGTGAGCTCTCTAACCACTGGTGACCAAAAGACTTAAGAACTTAAACCATGTTTTTCTCGTCTTCTCAGAGTACTTTGCAACTATGCCACTGATTTCTTCACTCAGAAGTCAGAGTGGCATAAGTATTGGAGTGGCGACCACCAAGAAATGGATTTACATTGAGCATGCACTTGACATATTGCGAATTTTCTGAGCTTGCGACTGTTTTTGAGCTCTACGAGTTCTCATTTGTGGTAGTAACTCTGTGTGACCAGAGCTGGAACCCGGAATTCTATATCATCATGAGACCACCTGTCTAGCTCACAAACTATATATCCCACTATGCACTAGTATTCTGAATGAAACGAAAATTGTCCAACTAACACACCCTCTTACAGCGAGGGGCACATAATTTTGGGTGCGCTGTGAAAACACATTTTATAATCTTGGCTTATATGTGACCGGTTATTCGATGAAGTGCCTGGACATTATGGCTACAATGAAAAGCATATGGGTCCATCGATTCTCAATCAGAACATGCCTCCATCCCATATTTTGCATTTTGCGCGCCATTTTCTAAAATTCAATTGCCCTCTAAAGTTTCTCAGTGAGCCTGTTTCTAACTAGACTAACATCCGGAAGTTATTTGACACACACCAAATATTCCAGAGGTCTCCATGAATGTTCAATTTCTTGTCCACTGTCATTACCACTCTTCATACATCCTAGTTCACAAAAGAGACTGGCATTAACTATCTAATAGGGAATCAGATGATGAACCACGGCATAAAGCCTACAGCGTAATCATTGAGTTGAAGTACTGTATGGTTCTCCTTGACATCATTGACTGGAAACTTTAGGGTAACAGGTGTATCTGCATAATTACGGTCAGGCGCAGATAAAAAATGTCAGCTGCGCTGACGCGAACAGATGGGCATAGTTGAAACAAGATAAGGGGTTTCGGGAGCATTTTGGGTGCATCAGAGTTGTCATCTCTTAATGTCAGCAGCCGAGGTACATAGTTTGTCAGAGCACACTTTTCAAGCGCATCTTTGAGCAGTGGACCTGAGAATGCATTTAAAATCCAGTTTCAGGTGCCAAAACCTAATCACCCCAATACACCTAATATAGTTGACAACTGACTTACCAAAGTGAGCAGTTTATGTGGATTGTTGCACAATCTAAGAATATGCTGTGGAGATTTTTTACTACTTCCGCATGACGCACAAAATCGTATAGATTTATGCACTGTTTTTTCCGCCATTACAGTTCCTGCATGGAAGGCCCTTGGGAATTATTTGCAATCTTTTTCAGACTATGGAGCAGGATAGTGGTCAGAACACGCGGCTACTGTGCAACAACGCATGATTTCACATCCCAAATAAGACAATGGTGGAGACAGGAAAAACATTGAACCCAAATTCGCTTGTGAGCTCCTATTAAAGTCTCCCCAGAGGGCAGACTGCTTCTTTCAGAAAATAAGACTGACCATTTTTGTCTATTTCATCATATCTGTAAAGTAGATGCATCACATGGCCCTAATTGTATCTGGCAAATTGAAGATGTCTAGATGACAAATTTCTTACATTCCGCCATTCAGAGTGGGTATCTGAATGCATAAAATCAGGATGACAGCTATAAGCCAACTGGAACCATACTCATCTCATAACACACAAAGTCTTCTCTTGTATAAGACTCATTATTTGACAATTACCCACCTTATTGTCCGTCTTTCGGGCTCTACGATGATCAGATACTTTACGAGGAAGCCTGACTTCTTGTCTGAATTTGGTTAAAGTAGGGGTGAGTTGCAAAAGCCTAACCAGTACTCAGGAATGGCCTTGACTCAATGGCAAGACATGGGTCAGGGCGTTGAGACATCAATGTCCTCGGCGGTTTGGTGTTAGGTGTTATTGTAAACATTACCTGCCGACAGGCTACAAACTATGAGGTGGAAAGAGGAGTGTTCAATGTGTGCCATGTGTTAAACAATGAGGTTCTACTTTTACCCAGGTTATGTACTGATGCTCGAAGCTCACAGGGCTAGATGGCGAGTATGGTGTCATCCATGCAGCTCTCAAGTTAGGAACCACTAGATTTGCACACATTCATATCATAAGTTGGACATTCTATAGTTGTGTTGTAATGTCATGGCAGTTCCTTTTTCCCAGCATTGTTTGCCTGGGTTCTTTTCCTTTCAGGCTTTTAGCAATAGTGAGCCTCTCACTTTAACTTTCCCAAATGGCTTCGAGTCATAACACTATAGATAATGAAGGTAACTAAAGTATTAAATTGAGCAAAGACAAGTGTCCTAAAAGCTATCTTGTCAAATGCACAAGCTCAATCATATATAAATAGGAAAGATCCATCAACCCCACTTGGTCTCTTTTTACCAAAACCGAAAAATTGGTCCGAACATTCAACGATCTACCAACCTTCTAGGTGTGCCATGACCCCATTTGTGTACGAATAATAGCGAGTAGTACAGATAAGATCAGGCGGTGGCTGCTTCGCAGTATGACAGAGTCAACACCGGCTTTTTACATGAGCGATCACTGCTGAGAATCTGCAGAAAATTTTGTCAATATCCGGTGCGTCAGAGGTAAAGAGTAGACGCTGCATGCGTATAGTGGTTTTAGTCTTCTGGTTCTGAACTACATTTTTCCCTTTAAAAATTTTTCATCAAAAGATTATTTTATTTCATTAAACCATAACTTGTACCATGAACACATAGTGGATTGAGTTGATTTTAAACAAAACAATAAAATGGCACAAACAGATGAATTTCCTGTTTAGTTCGCATAAACCTTTATACTAAGCTAGTAGATTAAGGGACGGATCTGTCATGAGTGGGCACGAATCCGGCTGAAATCCCAATCCTCCACCCACCATTTTATTGGTCCTTCTTTGCCGGGTATTTGAGGCAACAGGTGCAGGGCATCCTCCTCCATGAACCATGATAATAGTCGTACTGTGAGAACATGATTTATATGCTTTACCAACTGCTTCCACTCCTGGTTGCAGTTTATTTCTAGAAAGGTTTGTTGGTTTCAGCATACTACGCTCTCAGTCTTGCATGCCAGAGACTTTGTTTTTCGCACCTCACCTGCCAAGAACTTGGGTAACCGTAAAAAGAGGTACAACATTTTGTACCATGGTGCTCCGATGTCACATGCAAAACAAAAGAAACCTGGAGTGAGGTATGTGCTCAAGACCTGTGCATATGTAGTGAGAAGCCTCTGCGAAAATATGAATGTGTTGGACAACTTTTCAATAGCAAATGGTCTGGACAAAATCTCAGCGAGGTCCCTGCATAGTGTGCTAATTAGTTTTGTCTATGGACAAGTGTACCTAGCTACTCATACCCTGGACAAGCGGAAGGTTCGTATGTGAAGACATACATGTGTCATTGAACTTTTGAAACTATGCACACCGTAGTCATAGTTAAGTTATGAAACAGCCAGTCTATTGTATAACATACGAATTTCTGCCTTTAGTTTCGTCTCAAGGGATCCATTCAAGCACAAATGCAGAGGCGGTGTAGGCTTTTCATTGTTGCCATTTGAGACAGTCGTCTGCTTGCCAGTGTCATCCTGTTGTCACACCCCGAAGGAAAGCTTTTTTATTATGTATCAACTCAATGAAACGGCCCGGCTGGAGGTCGTTGTTGTCATAATCGCGTACATGATTT
>Ga0224511_10002163_pt1 | contig 12925 bp, 5 predicted proteins | sample SF_May12_sed_USG_2_FD_169988 | JGI IMG/M metagenome (GOLD analysis project Ga0224511, IMG submission 169988) | Sediment microbial communities from San Francisco Bay, California, United States - SF_May12_sed_USGS_8_1 | ecosystem: Environmental > Aquatic > Marine > Sediment | place: USA...
GTGGTGGGGGTATAATAAACCATTTTGGTTTTGCAAATACCTTTTAACTAACCAAAAGCAACACATTTAACCTCCATCACTAGCTTGCTTTTCTGTTTCCTTTAAGTTTGAATTTCCAAGTACCTACGGTATTCGGATATTTTGACACCATTGCGTAAAAGTCGTTGGAGTTTAGGTTTCTATGAATATTAAACATCTTAATTGTTTAACTTAATAACGTTCAACTATGTATCACGTTGGTCACATGCTCATTTTTATTTTGAATTTTTTTTCTATGGTCTACGTTAATCGTTGTTATTTTCCTTATATTATGTATTGTATACTAATGTTTAAGGAGACAGCACAGGCTGCGGTCTGTGTACATCTACATACTATCTCGTTAACGGCCCCATGCCAGTTTCCGACGACAACATGACGGCTTTATCGTTCTACAATGACCCGAATATCTACTTGGTTCCTTCCGCGGCCTGGTTGTGGGAAACAAAAGCAGGCATCTGGGCGCCAATGGTCTCGGACACCAGCCAGTACATACAGGTTACATAAATGTTTGAAACAATATTTACACGTGTATTATAACAGTGCGCTTTATTAGATATGGGCATGTACTGGTTTTATTTCATGTAATAAAAAAGTGCAATTTATAAAAATGCCATTTCTGGCAGACTGAAGATAAATCTTCTAATCTTTTTGTAAGACAATTATTGTTACGTAGCAGATAAACGACAAAGTATTGTGTCAGTAGTCAAGGTCCGTTGCAAAACAAAACAAAAAGAAAGAAAAACCAAAAGAAAAAAGACATGCTAAAAAAACAGTATGCTATGCAACATAATCTTTAAAATAAACGCCGCTAGCTTATGTTTGTTCTACCCACGTGTCAACCCCGCACCGGTTTAGCTCAGCCAGTAGATAACTTAATCCAGGGTCTGGGGTTGGTGGTTGGTTTTGATTGATACAAAACAATGCACAACGTCTGGTGCAGTAAGTATTTCTTCACATCCGGCTCACGTGAGATAGCAGTTAGTCGCTTGCGGAGAAGGCTAGTACTGGTGGGACGCTGAATAGTGGACTGACCGTCATTACATGACATTCATGTACTAGTAATGTTCAACACTCATTTATGCTTTAAGTATAGAAATCAGAATTACAATACATTCTGCGCCGTGAAAGCCTTTAAAAGTTTCTGCAATCTAAATTTCCTTTTCATGAAGGTTGATTTTGAAACGATTCGGTATGTGACCGCAATCGCCACACAGGGTCGGTCCGATATTGCTGCCCAATATGTGACGGCATATCGTCTCCTGTACAGCGCCAACTGTGTGGATTTCACCGTGTACAACGAAACAAGCGGAGTTGATAAGGTTCACATATTTAATTAATGATCGATATAATTTTTGAAATCTCCTGAAATTTGAGAGAAAGTAACTTATCTTTTATACCGGTCTAAAATATCTTTAAGTTTATTTAGCATGTTTGTACATCTAAATATATAAAATGAAAGAATGCAAAATGTGTAAAGAAACAAATTAAAACTGATGTAAGCTACAATTAGCAAATAATTATTTGTTTAAGTTCTGTCAACCACACATAGACACAATATATCGTTCGCGTATTTGTTTTATATCAATCATATTTGAATACTTACATGTATACCCTTACGGTAATATTTGATTTATTGTTTTAGATATTTGGTGGAAACAGCGACGCCAACACAACTGTTGTCAACACCCTGTCGTCGCCAGTGTACGCCAGATGTGTCCGCATCAACCCGACCGCTTGGCAAGGCTATATTTGTATGCGCTTCGATGTCGTTGGTTGCTAAAAAGGACATAACCCTTTTTCTTCGATGTCGTTAGTTGACAGATGACATTAAACATAATCAGAGCATTGTCAGGTCTGTAATGGTTGTTTGCGTTTTTATATTGTTATTGTGTGTTGTTATTTTTGTGACCATTGTATTGTCAATAACATAATACTTTTAACATGTCAATCATGCAGATAAATGTTTGGAACTACTTCAAATTGATTTTAATTAATTGATTCCTATCTGTTTTTAGCGTTGTTGAATCAAAGGATTTTCTATCTGTTCCGTGCATGATATTTCTTTTTCTGTTAATGTAAACGTGACAGGCTCGTGGTATAGCCTAACGAAAGTGTGTATGTCTGAGTGTGAGATGTTGACTATTTCAACGATGGCCTTAGTACAGCCTCATTTAGGCTAACAAATATGCACACGTGTATTTGTAAATTTAAACAACATAATGATTTAATACTATTTTGTTTACCTTTTATTCCTTTTTAATTAGTGCAACTGTATAATGTGCTTACATGTGCGTATCTTCTTGTCAATAAAGCACCTTTTCTTCTTGTTATCGATTTCACTTATTTATTTCTAGCGCCTTGGTTTAGTTCATCCGGTATACATGTAGCACTGGACATCTTTCGTGCCCAAACGGAAACGGCCAACGCTTTTTGTGATGACTGATACTTGACAACGCAGCAAGTGTAGTTCAGAGTGCAGTGGCTAGTATTGGTGAACTCAGGCACGCTGCTTACCGGACTGACAGCCATGTGATGTAAACGGCGTTAAAGCAAACATACACACATCATTGCATTCTACAAATCAGACTGTGTAACTCCGAGTCGCAGCTCGAACAAACGGCCTGTGCATGCACAAACTGGGATGCCGCTTTACATTCGGACTAATCCCTTTGTATGTCGCGTTTATTACGAACATTTGCAACAGTACTCTCCAAATCCAAGTAATACGAACAACGGAAATCCTAAAGAAAATAGTTAACACATGCAGCTAATACACATGCACACTATTAGAGTCTTAGAATTTTACAATAGTTAAGTTATCAAAGGGACACAATGTATGAGAAGCGCAACTCGACAGTGTGTGCCGTAGTTACCAATACTGGTAGGAATGTCGCAATGTGATCAAATATAATGTATTCAGGCTAATAGAAGCATTTAGTCAGTGGTTGTGTTCGAACTAATTACAATTTGGCAAACTATCTTGTAGATCTACGGTTCATTATTTTGCGATAAATTGTTGGCATAAATAGAGTTATAATTGTGTATTTTCCACAATAATAATGTCAGTTACAACCACATGAAGAGGAGCTTAGTGATACACTGTTGTATGGGAAATAACTCGGTATGCCTAAATTTAAATACTGCTGTGGGAGTATTTCTTATTAAAATAAGATAGAATGCAGAACGTACAGGGTCCGTAGAACTATTTTTGTTCATTTTAACTCTCAAATGAAAGTTACAAAAACACGTGTTTAACGCCACAGACAGTATGGTTACTTAATATGTTACTGATACAATAAACGAATGTGTATCAGAACCTATTCGAATAAAAAGATATGTAAATAAAACAGGGTCCTTGTCATAGTCATTTCTTTATTTGTGTGCGGTCTTCTAAAGACGACTGTGGCGAGCTAGAATGAAAGGTACTGAAAAATGTATCAGCTATCCTTTATACGCAGATAGAAAAGCTTTATTTGCATTATCTTCCTTAATCTACACCAGAATGGATATGCTGCTTAACAATGAAAGTGCATCATCTTGACATTTTCCTTAGAACTTAATTATTTATTCAAAAAAGTCGTGCACTGGGTTCGAAAAAATGACAGTTAAAGGTGAGAACATACGGATCGAGCGTTTCTTTTTACCCCGTTCGACATTAATATACTAGTACTACACTTGTACAAACAGTTTAAAACATAGCACGTACTAGGTTAAATAGACTATTCAACTGTAAGTCAACAATTAGGTCCTTAAAACGTGTCGCCGTCGGTCCGTATTGACACCACGTATTGACACTACAATCTTCCTTATTGACAGCACACGTTCCCGTATAGACATCACAATTTCCCTTTTTGACACGACAATCTCCGTAATCGACACCACAATCTCCATTCTTGACAACACAATCTCAAATATTGATACAACCACCTTTATTATTGACGCCATAATCTTCCTCATTGACACCATCATCCTACTTGCCACCATAATCTCCCTATTTGACACCACAATCCACCACAATGTCCCTTTTTTAAACCACAATATCCCATACTGACACCACAATCAACCAAATTGACTGACACAGAATTTCCCCTTATTGACACACAATCTCTATTATTGACAATAAACTATCCATAATTGAAACCACTATCTCCCATATTAACACCACAATATCCCACATTTATACCACTATATCCCATATTGACACCACCATCTCCCTGATTGACAACACAATCTTCCGTATTGACACCACCATCTCCCTCATGACACCACAATCTCCAGTATTGACACCACACTATCCCATATTAACACCACAATATTCTATATTGACACCACCATCCCCCATATTGACACCATAATCTCCCATATTGACGCAACCATCTCCCATATTTACACCATAATCTCCCGTATTGACACAACCATCTCCAATATTGACACCATAATCTCTCGTATTGACACAACCATCTCCCATATTGACACCATCCACTCCCTTATTGACACCACAATCTCCCGAATTGACACCACCATCTGCCATATTGTCACGGAAAACTCCCATATTGGCATCACAATATCCCTTATTGACATCACAATCTCCCATATTGACACCGCAATCTCAGTAATTGCCACAGCGATCTCTCTTATTGACACCACATTATCCCATACTGACACAACAATATCCCATATTGACACCACAATCTCCCATATTGACACCACAATCTCCCTTATTGACACAACAATATCCCATATGGACACCACAATCTCCCATACTGACACCTCAATCTACCTTATTTACACCACCTTCACCCATATGCACACAACAATATCCCATATGGACACCACAATCTCCCTCATTGAGATCACAATCTCCTATATTGACAGCACAATCTCCCGTATAGACATACACATCTCCCAAAATGACACCACCATCTCCCATATTGACACCACTATATCCCGTATTGACACCACTATCTCCCGTATTGACACCACAATATCCCATATTGACACAAAAATCTCCCGTATTGACACAACAATCTCCCGTATTGACACCACAATCTCCCATACTGACACCTCAATCTCCTATATTGACACCACCATCTCCCATACTGACACCTCAATCTCCTATATTGACACCACAATCTCCCGTATTGACACAACAATCTCCTATATTGACACCACCATCTCCCGTATTGACACAAAAATCTCCCGTATTGACACCGCAATCTCCCGTATTGACACAACAATCTCCCGTATTGACACCGCAATCTCCCGTATTGACACAACAATCTCCCGTATTGACACCACAATCTCCCGTATTGACACAACAATCTCCCGTATTGACACCACAATCTCCCATACTGACACCACCATCTCCTATATTATAACCACAATCTCCCGTATTGACATACAATCTCCATAGTCGCTCATACATGTATGCTCCTAGTTGACCCATTATTTCAGATAATGGCATATACTATAACTGTGTCCTTCAAATCTTAATGTTAACTGTCAATGTCTATGTAAGAAACTTGTTTCACAAAATTTCGATCACCAAAAAATCTTTGCCCCAAGCATTTTATGCTTCATACAATAGCAAAAAAACCACAAAAACAACACACGTTTAGTGAATTAATTTTAATTGTTTGTTTACCTATTAAAAAAGGTGATATCACCAATATATGTGACAGCCACACGACACTACAAAATCTTAAACTATTAAATATTTAAGTTTAACATCTGTGCTTCGCGACAAGTTATTGCTCACGTAACCTTATCGTCTCGCCTGATAGCATTGATATAAATAATTGTAGTACAGGGTTATAATGGTTCAATACATAAAACTACAATCTAAAGCATTGCATTTTAAATGAAACACTTATCTCAATATCGCTCATACGTGTATGTGCTAAATGGACAAACTAATTCAGACTATGACAAGTAGAGAATCACTTTATTATTTAAATTAAAAATAAATATACTGTCAATAACTACTTCTGTGATATTCTTTAAAACACGCGACTTGTAAATCTTTTTCAATTGTTTTTGCCCTTGGAAAACGCGATGTCACCAACTTATATTAAATCTCAATATCGCTCATACGTGTATGTGCTAAATGGACAAACTAATTCAGACGATGACATGTAGAGTATAACTTTATTATTTAAGTCTAAAATAAATATACTGTCAATAACTATTTCAGAGATATTCTTTAAAACAAGCGACTTGTTAATCTTTTTCAATTGTTTATTCGCCCGTGGGAAACGCGATATCACCAACTTATATGAAAGCATTATGCAAATCAAGTCTTCAGTCTTCAATTTATATTCTACTACAATGTAAATATACAGTGTCTATTTCCACTCCACTTTTTCGCGAAAGGTTAGTCATTATCGTCTCGCCTGATACTAAAGATATTCATTTTATTCAGATGAACCTAGTTTGCAACCTAGAAAGGACACCTGCTGCTGCTGACGCAAGTCATGGAATTGATCGTTCCTAGAAAATACCCAGTTGGGTTCTTTGTTTTTTAAACTTAATGATTAAAACATGATCTGTCGATATGCGTTTTAGTTTTGCTTTATTTATTTTCAAACTTAAAATTTAGGCCACGGTCTTTATCAATGGTGTTGTTCGATGAACTATTTACATAAAATGAAATGTTTATACATAAATATTTTATAATAAACTAAACAGTTGTTAGTGCAGCTCCGATAACTGACCTCTTTATTCAAAATACTATTGAGCCATATTAATCGGCGTATGCGTACTCATTTCACTTCAAGGCTATGATACACTAAATGTGGTGCACGGTGACATGAGTATTTATAGCTAAATTTAAACGTTGTTTTATTGGACACTTTCTCTTCAATTCTTCATGTCGTCAGAGGACATTCAACAGTCTAGATGGCAAACTTTATATCCTTTTCCTGGCCCATGGGACGTCGTGCAACAGTTTATTGTAACAAAAACGAATGCTATGACGTTCATTTACATTTCACTTGCATGGTTTTTCCGTTGACAAGGAACTAACCTAAACCGTAGCACCTTCTTGTTATCATAAGAACTAAAGCCAAACAAACATATTTACACTGTAGACCTAAATGTAATATAATCCACGTGCAACATGTAAGGATTGAATTTCATTATGGGTGCATTTATTGGATCATGAACGCAATGGTCAAACTGGCAAATTCATGAAGCGCGCTATTTATGATCCCATAAAATGCACCCAGAATGAAATTCAATCCTTATATTTACATTCTTGAATAAAGAAATGCGCTATATTTAAATTCAATTTTACATTAAACGTGCTTTTTAAGTGAATAAAATAACCTTGTCAGCAGGAGGAGAAAGCTGTTCTTCCTTCCCTCATAAGACATTCTAATTATTTATTACGCGCTATAAATAGAACTTCCAGGTGAATAATAATTTCTTTAAAAATAACGGGTCGCAAATTGAAACAGTAAGTGTAATAGTACAAACACCGATAACATCACTGTTTAAAGGGGCGCAACTAATGAACTATGCCGTTTGAGTATTGATTTTATTGTGCTGTACTGCAACAAAGTGTCCAGTACGGCAATGTTTTTATGCATTGTTTATCTTACGTTGCAAAATTGAAACAAGTTTTGGTGTTTTTCTACAGCTTTTTTACACAAATGGAGGAAACGAAAATAAGAATAGCGTGTTTTAGCTTCAGATTATGTTGAAAAAAGTAAGTTCTGTTTATGTGTGCAGTATTTGCTTAAGAAATTTGTTATTTAAACTTAAAAGAATGTCAAACAGGAGGCAGGATTCCGTTGGAAATGTGTCTTGAAATCAATGTTTATTCTTTTATTTGCAAGAATAATCAATGAACAGCCGTCTATCGTTAGCAAAATATCAATTTACTTGGCGACACATGTGACAATCTACTTTATAAGGTAGGTCGAGTTTTTGTTTTTAAATAATGAAAAGTTCACAATGTAAAATGTTATGAAAAGTCTACGCCAGTGATGAGGCTTTGTAATTACAGGCTCGTAAATGCAATCGTTTTCCTTATCAAAATGCTTGTTGAATGTAAATATAACGCTTTAACTATTTAAACAATCCGTAGCTACTGAGGCAATGACTACATTGAGTTGTGGCTTAAACATCCAATAGTATCGAAAAGAGACCTCGATAAAAACGCAAAACGTCATCCTGTACAGTACTGGTATATTGTATTTGTTTTATTAAACTGTTTGTTTACCTGCGTTTAGAGATATCATAGATGTCAAGTTTAAATACATTTTAGTATTAATTTTGTTCGGTGAAACATACAAGTTAAAACATTGTTAATGTGGCAATGCTGTTTGATCAAGCCCTTACAAATACTCTCGACGAAGACATTTGTTCCCACGGTTTGACGGAATGCACTGTTGCTCTTACATCATAGATCACCATGCTAATATATTGTACTTGATACCAAAATCGAAGAACTCAATCGGTTTCTAGAATGTTCAACGACGAAACATCAGCGTATAGACATGTGAACTAAAGTATATTGATAAGAATCCACGTGAGCAAATAAAGCCTAACAGTTTTTACCATTTCTGTTCACCATTCGGATCATTAGAAAGTAAGGTCCATTTTATTTTGAAACAATGAAGAAATCAATCATCGAATTCGTTTTGTTGTCCAAGTAAACGCAAATGTTTACTTACTGATGATTCGATTTTTGTATCGCCAAACGTGTCAGCAAATATTCAAAATCAGCCTTTGCAAAATAAACAAACATTCTTTTTCAATAATATCTGATTTCCAGTCTTATAAAAGAATAATGCATTTGACCCTTGTTGAACATTCTATCATTATTTTTTTAAACAAAGTCATTTTCTGAATATTGTTTACTTATAGTAAAATATTTTGAAATATTACTTTTCCTAACGTTATGGAAATCAAATATTCCAGACCAGTAATACATTTTGTAAATTTTACTTGTTAAAGAAAAAAAACAGACACCCGAAGATTACTTTTTTATTAATTAATTAATCGTGTTCTAATATAAAGCAATAACGATATTATAAATATTCATTAAAACATTATACAATTGCTAAGTGATTTGCAGCTCCAAGTCAATCAATTCTTTGCGTGTATATTTTGTTTTGCATTGAACCATTTTTTGTTAGTGTTACATAAGGTGTTTACATGTAAAAATCGTAGCTGATTGTTCTGACGCAATGGTACAGAATTGGAAAACAATGATGTTGAATTTTCTCACAACTTGGCGATTGAAAGGGGGTATCAATATTTGCAAATATTGATTTTAGACATTTAAAAACCAATTGGGTTAAAGTTTTATCAATGTTTTGTTAAACATATTTAAATAATTATTTTTTCTCTCAAAACATAAAGTTCACTAAATTCGGACTCATTGTAAATTACAGTCTCTGTTAGTCGGTAAACGTTATATAAAAAACGTCTTGGTCGTATATCTGAATTTGCTTGTGGGACGATAGTAGCGTGATGGGTGACATCATCCTAAGGCTATATGTTATGTTGCCCTTTCACACGGTTGACTTTAATATGTTAAAAAGGAATGTACTACTACTACTACTACTACTACTGCTACTGCTACTGCTACTACTACTACTACTACTACTACTACTACTCCTACTACTGCTACTGCTACTGCTACTGCTACTACTACTACTACTACTACTACTACTACTACTACTACTGCTACTACTACTACTACTACTACTACTACTACTACTACTTCTACCACTCAGCTGTCCGTGATGAATAATTCTAGACAAAGACACATTTGTATGCAGCTGATTCATGGCATAGGCAGTCAGGCGTCTAAGAAGTAAAGGTACATAGAAGTAGGTGTACGGACAATATCTATCAAGTAAATTGCAAAGGTTTGAGAACAGAACAGAGGAGTTGACATATTCGACAATGCAAGTTTGTCAGGGTATACATGGGAGACTGCGTCAGTGTTAAATAATGAGCATGTCCGCATATGGCAACCAAGTTAACGACCTGTATTAATAATACATGTTTACTGCGAAGTTTCGAAGAATCAACCAGTTCCAAGAACCGTTGCCCTCGTGTCAATTTTAATGGTAGATCCGTGGTATCCAATTTATCAATATGTGCAAATAAACTCTGTCTATGTTTAAGCATGAATGCTGTTTCCAAATCGAACTGTTTAAATAAGCTGCACGGGTTGTATTGGCTTATCGGTTTATCTTATACAAAAGGAAGACATCCATTGCGCAATGTCTTGTTTGACCTAATAGTGTCATCTACTCACATGCTGCGCTTTGCTTGGTAGATCTTAACTGGAGTGTCTGATTTGCGTACAATTTGATTTAATCTGAATTGAAATGGTGGTAAAAAGAAATTGTGTGAACTCATGAATTATTTTTTATTTTTTTGCTGATATCGTCAGATTTTATCGAATGATATTATAATGTTATATAAATATGACTGTCTGAAGCCCAATACCAAGGCCAATATGAATACAGTTAATTAATGTAAAAAATATTAATTGACTGTACAGTTTTCTAACAAATGTCATGACAGGATACATACAACTATAATTTCCGATACAATTTTGCTAGATATTCGTGGAGCCCCACACAGATGAAAAAGTTTTATGAAAATCTTCCATATTAAAATGGCGACCGAAATGGACAGCTTCTCCGAATCTCATATAAGGCCGACCTAATTCTCGCATCAGATTGGCTGAATCTCATATTGGTTTAGTTTTTCCATATTGGCAGGGTTCTTTTCTCATATTGGCCGTGTTTTCGTTGTATATTAGTGGAAAGCTTGTCATACAGTCCGTGAAAAGTGGTCAAGTTCACGTACACTATTGTATAGTCAATTAATAATAAAGTATATTTATATTTTGACTAATGTGGGGTACCACTAGCACAATGTTCTTCAATTCCTACAAAGTTAAAAAAGTGTTTCTATTTCTATTTATCAAACGCAATGTGGAAATGCAAGATATTGTATTCTGGCCAAACATTGTCTTTATCATCGACCTTTGCATACTTTACATGTGTGAGTAAGACTAAAGGGTATGCACAGCATAACCGTTACGATAACTACAATGAGAGTGTCAAGGTCAAACATACGCAGCCTAAAACTTCGTTTAGCAAGCAATGCTTATTCAAATACACAAACAACAGTATTCAGCATGTATGTTTTGGGTAAACAATAGCGTTCTCTTTTATGATGCAAACAACGTGCCAGTATTAAAAAGACTTTACTTGTTTATACAGATTTAAATATTTTAAGTATTTTTTTTTAAAAGGCAATTCCAAAAAAAAAATGATTATACCCAACAATAGCACACTTATATAAAAGTAAATGAAACAAAGAGTTTAAGCCTCCTTTTCTCGAATAACACAAACTAATCAAGGAAGATTTCCTTAATTGTATTGGCATGGTGCGTGTCCTGACAGATTTGCCTTTAAAGAGCCATTGCCATTTGTTAGTAAATAGTTTACAAAAAATGTACATAAATAACCAGAGAGCAACACATACACCATTTTTTCAGGGAAATATTTAGGTGTCCACTTGAAAAGTAGAAGGCTGATTTGATTTATCATAAAAAGATCGTGGGAGCGCGTTAAACAGGAAACGTTTCTACAGCAATGTCAAGTTTAGAGTACATATGCATAGAAGAACTGCATGATATTGCAAACATAACGGTTTATCAAAGAAACGGAACAATACATCAATCGTTGAGCGCATGTTTGCACGTTAAGTCTATTATCCATGTGTAATGTTCTTTTGTGAATATTTAACCAATAGAAGTGTTTGTTGTGAAAAGTCTTATTCCATTTTCGCGTATCTCCAACATTCATTGCGAAGACATTTGTTGAAGATCTCACTTAAGTCCGACATGGGCGTTTTTAAAATGTCTTGCTTTTTATAAGTCTTGTTCTTGCATTGTTTAGCGGATGCAAGATGTTGACATGACGACGATAATTCAATGTGCATAAAACATTAGCTGTTCCGGTTTCTGTCTCGCAAGAAATGGCGAATGCAGAATATCACCGCAGCTCTGGAGAATGTCACCTTAACAGACATATGCTAGCCGCTGACGTGATAAATGCAAATTTCTTTACACATGATTTTTAGTTTAAGTGTATGTTTAAGTTGTTGTTGATGCTGTAGGTACACAGGCGAACATTTTTTTATTTTAAATCAGTTGAATGAAATAGTTAATTGTGATTTTGGGGTATTTTGATGTTCCTTTAAAAAGCCAGGAACTTTTTATTATTTTTTATTATTTATTCAGCATATATCACATTCAACATGGTACATAATGTAAAACAGGTCAAATAGACATAAAATAATTAATAACATTTTGATTTAAGAATTTATACAAATAAATAAAATAGACAATAAAAAACTAAATTTCACAGGGTTAATAATAAATTGCACTCATTTTTTAATACTCTTTAAAACATATTACACTGTAAACATATTTATAATTATTTTATTAGATGGGGAGTACAGCCATGTTTATGTGTTAAAATACTATGGATGGCACAAAAAAGAGAACACTCTTATTTCCATTGTGGTCCATGGCAAAAAACAAAAAATGGACTGGGATGAATGACTCAGGAAGGCTCATAAAAAATAATTACTATCAATTAAAACTTAGACATAGGTAAAATAATAATAATAATAATTTACGATTTAAGATCACATGGAAATGTATTTTTTTAAACCGTTTATAGGCTATCACAGTTTACTTAGATATTGTAAAAAATGGGTTTTTAACTTTAGTTTTAAAAGATGTGAGATGCGTGATGTTTTTAAGATGGGCTGGCAAACTGTTCCATAAATGGCACCCAGCATGGGCAAAGGTTTTAGCACCAGACGAACCAACCTTAGGGAT
>Ga0224511_10002164_pt1 | contig 12923 bp, 3 predicted proteins | sample SF_May12_sed_USG_2_FD_169988 | JGI IMG/M metagenome (GOLD analysis project Ga0224511, IMG submission 169988) | Sediment microbial communities from San Francisco Bay, California, United States - SF_May12_sed_USGS_8_1 | ecosystem: Environmental > Aquatic > Marine > Sediment | place: USA...
ATACAACAACATTTCTTAAGCGGTCTATTCCAAAAATAAAAAAGCAACTGGTTACCAGATTCCATTTGATCTGTGTCAGCTATTCAGCTAGACAGCAGTATAAATATACTGTTATAACCTCATGTCTTAATACATTCACTACTTGAGCGAAAAAAAAACATCAGTGCTTTTAGCGCTTTGATTACATTTGGTATAAAAAAAAACATGTTTAAGGGTTGAAATTTTGCCAATCCTTTTGAATGCTATTTCATGTAGTGCATGTAACACGCGCAAAAGATTTTGACTAATTTTAAGGGTATCATGTTACAGACAAAGCTTCTTTAATATATCTAGTATAAATTGTTAATTTTATGCTCCAATATTTACAAAGGCAGGCATGGTACATCGTTTGAACTCAAAATTATTTCTTTTTTAATTGTGCATCTACTAGATCGTTCTCTTAAAACTGCATATGTGTAGACTTTAATGCATTTAAAACTATACAGAGTATGACGAAGCGAATATGCAACGGCATGCAATATGTTTTACATAATTAGAAATTGCCTACTGCGTACCGTTTTAAAATAAGACAAACAACGTTTTTGTCGTTTCCATTTCTATGACGAAGATTAAAAATACAGTTTGTGGCATGCATATGCACCGTCCATTTCTTCGATTCCAACAGTTGCTTTATTCTTTGTAACAACATAATATTTAACAAATAAGCGTCTACAGAGCGAGCAAAACTAGTGAGTTATTTGCGTGTTTTTGTAACGTTTGTCATATTTCTTGTTAAAATTTTATTTTTAATGTAAGTATTGAAGTTTGCGTACGAACGATTGAACAGAATTTTGCGTAACAAGTACTTGCAAACTGCGTATGGCCTAACATCTCCCAACCCCTTTTTTATGCGTTATGGTCGCTCTTTACAGGTAGTTTATGAATCAGCCTTCATGTGTCTGATATTGCATCAGATATTCAAACAAGTTTTTTTTTGTTTCATCTTGAAACGTTTGATCACAATACATATTTTTGTAATCGTTACAGCTGCCATATATCCACCTCACACATCCGCACAGGTTGTTATCAGCCCACATATCTTGTCATCAAAGCGCACCAGATGGAATCTTTGTCAACAACTTATAGTCACACGCATTGAAAAAAGTTTAAATATAATATACATTGAAGAGATGTTCAAAGAAAGGATGTTGTAAACTATGTAGATATGTCAAGTTTAAGGACACCATGACAAAATGGCCCATATAAAAACCAACACACAGAATAACACAAAAACACGTAGAGACCGACGACGCACCAGACATGTAGAAAAAAAACTTTTGTGTGTGTGTTTTTCGGATTTCCATAATAATAATTATCATAAGTATCACCACATCCAATCACTGGTACAGTAATACAAGTGTTTCCTATTAAAACGTCCTTGGGCATCTTCCGTTACTGCCCGTTCGTGATAAAAAAAATGGTACGGAACAGATAAGTGCAATGTTGTTGTTATAATTACAGTGTTTGAGCATTTTGTGAAAAGAGAGAATATAATACCATAAGGGTAGTTACATTCGCTGAATAAATCGAAAAAGCATGCCAAAATATCAAACTTATGTTGATTATAACGGTATAACGGTTATGTGTGCTGGTAAATGTCAAATACGCATTCATACAATGTGTTGAATAACAAACATGTTTTAAACAATTGTTCTAAAGGCACCATGTGTCCGTGTTCCAAAGCAAAGATTACTGTTCCAATTTACGGTTGGAGTTCTAGTGCGTATATGTGTATATAGCAAAAAACGTCAAATTGTCATTGTGCTTTTTAAGTCGTTTATCATTGTAAATAAGGGTAGATTTAATAGTGATTTTTATTTAAATGTTATAATTAATAATTCAAACTGCCTTAATTTATAAATTCTGGGGTTGAATAAATGAATGTATGTACTAACAAACATAAATACGTTAGCACTAATAACATAGAAGCGACGCAAATAATATCCATTATACCTAACTCTGATTCTGTGTCGACTATCTTATCATTTTGGTATTTTGAGAGTTTCAACTTTTTTCGGACGGAAGTTACGCACGTGCGTTAAGTGCGTTACGGCAGACACGCGCCTGGTTTCAATCTTATGCTATGTGTTTGTCATATTAAGTAAGGGTGTGATTAAATTATGAATAGTAAGGTGTTCAATCGGCTGTAATCAATTTAATACTTTTGAACTTATTTTTAGACAGCAAAACTAATTTTTGTTAATAAAACACTAAGTAGAAAAGCAGATGCTTGTATAAAAGCTTTTGGCTGCTCACATAAACAAACACGTTATTTTGCACGTTTTCGTTGAGGGGTATACAATAACTCCTGGTGATCATTTTAATTTATTGTTCCGCATTTCCGCGTTATTTGTTCAGGTTTGCCACGTCAAGCAGCTAACTCTGGTTAGGACCATGTGGCGAAATTTTATTTTGTTAATTTAATTAAATTATATTTTAAAAAATATACATTTTTCATTTGACTACGCCAGTTTAGCGCCGTAAGCCTTAACATGTAGGATGACACAAGATAAAGGGTTTTTCAGACACCAGATCAAACCTCAGGGGAGTCTCATTTCGAATTGGGCAACCTTCTTAACTAGCAACATAACTATTACTGTACGAAGGTGACAACCAAACATTTGTTTAATAAATTTGATTTATAAATAAAAACTAAAAACCTTCGCCGGCTGTTTTTAGTGGGCCATTTTGTCATAATACCTTTAAACTTCACCCTATATGTTGTGTTTGCAACATGGTTGAATATTACTTCAATTTAATTTAGATAAAACCTAAATCTTAACATTCATTTGTCTGTATTTCTTCAAGCAATATTAAATTTAAGAAATTGTACTAGCAATAAAACTGCTGAAAACAGGTTTAAAACACACATACAAATAGTTTTTTCTTAATGTCTGTTGCGTCATGGTGTTGTATGTGTTGTTTATGTGTCGTTGTGTGTCCTAAAGTAGCTTTTGTACGGGCTATTTTGTCATGGTGCCCTTAAACTTGACATTACAACATTCTTTCTTTGAGCATCTCTTCAGTTTATATTATTAACAAATGAAGGGTCGCATTTATTTTTGCTTGTGATAATGAGGGTAATATAGGAAATAGTACTCATGTGTTCTAACACCGGCCTAACACGCTTAGCAATTCATTATCACGATGTCACCAAGTGTTCCTGAGCGTTCAACTGAATAACATCCAGACCAATGATAATGTCAAGTATCTATGTTCCTAATTTGATTATTTCAAACATCTAAAGCAATGGTTAGGTCAAATACCTCTGCAGCCACGATGTAATGACATAACACTGAGATACTTGGTCTACATTACCTATCATTTGGTTGCTTGCCGATTGTCCCAAAGGACCAAACCATACGTAAAATCAGGCAATGATTCAAATCGCTGGTGGTTTAATTATAAAATAGCATTCTATAATGAATATCTTTAAAGGTGTGTATTTCGGCGGTATAATTAACTTTTTCTGAAATGGTCTTTGCTCTCATAAACACCGTCCTCTAGTTACAAGAAAAATATAAAAAAGTGCCCGTAAGTGTGACTTAACGAAAAGGCGTGTTGTATAGATAAATTACTTAACACATAAAACATGGTCTTGAGGGCAGTATGCAAGTATACGGACTGGTTGGTCAGACTGAGGAAGAAATATGGCCCTAAGCGCAGCTTCTTTCAAATGGTAATTGTATTTGTTCAGTGTGTGAAGTATCTCAAACCCTAGTCGGATGTCATTATTATTTTCAAGCAATTTCAAGCAAAAAATCATGCTCTTCTTTCAATATGTTTTTATTGTTGTTAATCAAATAAAATATTTAATCTCTAGGCAAAAAAAATCCGGACTTTAAGAATGCAACAGTTGGTTTCCATTCTGGAAAAAAATATTTCCATTCTAAAAATAGATCAGTTAACAGCAGCTGATGCATGTCTGTTTATGGACTAGGTTGACGGTTTGTATGCGATTTTTGAACTGGGTGACGTCATATTAAATATAGAAGGGAGTATGCAAATGTTATACTATTAAACGAAAAAATGTTTGAGTGTGTATGCACAGGTGACATCTCTGATTTTAGTAATAACGATCAATCGCTTATATAATAATAAAACTAAACTCAAGAACTGCTGCAACGTATCGTTTCTCTCAATTTACCAAAAATAGAAGCATTATAGACGCCTTTGAAGGCAAAACTATGAATAAAAACAGCTAGCTTTAAAATTGACAAAAATATTGCGCAAATGTCTTCTCATATGACTGCGATTTTCTTTCTGTGAATAGACACAGATCTGCATTATGTTGTTTGAGGTCATAATGACACATTTAAAACACGAAAGGCACAAGCCGATATTGCCTTTTTGTATTTGGTTTATCTCTTAGTCAGAGCTTTTTTCAATCAAAGATGTCTCTTTTAAATGTGTTGTTTTCCCAGGTCTTTTAAAAACAAAGCAAGGGTGTAATTTAGTGAATATTTATATGTATTTTTTAATGACCTGACGTGGTCTTTGTATTTTGCAGGCCTCTACGAAGAAAGTCACGGAATTATCGCCAACTCCATGTATGACCCAACCACAAACCAGACATTCAACATGGGATCCAAGGAGTCTTTCTGGTGGGACGGCGGGGAGCCTCTGTGGGTAACCGTCCAGCGTTCTAATCTCAAAAGCGGCGTCTTTTTCTGGCCAGGAAGTGAAGCAAAGGTCCGAGGCCTCTATCCGAACACCTATTTTGCGTACAAGGAGAGTGTCAAGTTTGAGGACAGAGTTGACACAGTTGTCGAGTGGCTTTCGAATGATATTGACTTGGCTATGCTGTACTTTCACGAACCTGATTCAACCGGTCATCAGTACGGGCCAAATTCTCCAGAGGTGATAGCAAAGGTGGAAGAAATGGACACCCTTCTAGGATACATTGTATCAAAGATTGATAACGCAAGTCTCTGGGACTCCGTTAACGTCTTAGTGACAAGCGATCACGGAATGACCGAGGTCAGCACCAATAAACTCATCGATCTTCTAGACTACGTCGACAAGAGCGACATCACTTATGCCCCGTCTCTAGGACCGGTTGCTAACATCAAGGTCAAAGATGGGAAGTTAGAGGATACAATGCGAAGGCTTTCTAACGTTTCTCATCTGACTGTATACAGGCGGGAGGATGTGCCTTCCTACTGGCATTACAGCAACAACCCCCGCATCCTCGATATCGTGGCTGTAGCTGATGAACACTGGTCCATTGTCGTGGTAACAAACTTTTCTTTTATATGAAAGTATTTTAAATAATTAAGATACTTTATTATTATGTTTTGTTCATTTCAATGGTATTTGTGTTAGTTTGTTCGTTTGCTTTAACAGTACGTTTTAAAAGGGAAATCTCGACGTATCATATCAAACTGACATATACAAAATAAATGTCAATAATCAATGTGTTGTAGAACGCCTCACTGTACACGGATCAATCACTGGGAGCCCATGGCTACGACAACAGACTACTGTCCATGAAGCCGATATTCTACGCACGTGGACCAGACATTCGCAAAGGGCACGTGACCAGCGCCTTCAACTCAGTTGACATATATCCAATGGTGTGCAAACTGCTTAACGCACGGGCTGCCCCTAACAACGGTTCACTTGACAACACGCGAAACTTTGCGACTGTTTTCACTGGGACAGCGTCTTCTTGTTTCCCGTCGTCAATTTTGTTATGTGTGTTAATATCTGTCGTACATGAATGCGTTATTTAAGGAACGTTTCTGCTTTTTACCTTTAGTAAGGTAAAAGTAAGACACAGCTAAACTAGATGTACCCAGGGTGTTCATTTTATGTTGATTTTATTATGTACATTGTGAAAAGTGTCAGCTTTAAAGGGTTTATTTTTGACAACATAGCAAAATATTGACAATAGTATAGACAATAAGATGAAATATACGAGGTGTTGAAGTTTTTTCTTTTTTTACAATATTCAACAACTGTTTAAAGTTTGGCTTTTTATTTCTATTTAATATAATATTTTTAGAGCAGGTATTTTAAGTTAAGTAGAGTTTCGCACAATGGACAGTCAAAACAAACGGATATTATAATAGCACTTTCGTAAAGGACTATTTGCACTTTATAATTATAAAATAAATAAAGTTGATAGGCCATACAAATATTGCGAAAAATGGAGTTTAAAATGCACAAACATTATTCAAACGGTTGTTTGATTCTTGTTAGATGGTTGAAACACTAGCGGATACAGGGGGCGCAACCGACCGGCGCCCCGCCCCCTAACGGCCGCGGACCTATGACATTTTTATGGCCGAAACACTATTTTGTCTTAATTTTATTTCTTCGCTCGCGATTAATTTTAAGCATAATTTTAATAGAAATATGGCCAAAACACGCTAAAATGACTTTTGCTTCAACCTTTTACACTTTCAATGACTTTCTACCCCTCCCCCTCGTTGACAAAGTCAGACAAAGTCAACGCCCCCCCCCCCCTAAGGTCAAATCCTGGATCCGCCACTGGTTGAAAAAGGCACGACTGTAAATAAGTTCACTCAAGCCAGAGTGAGATTGGGTATGATGTTGGCGTTTACCCGAAACGTTTGGGTGCACCTTTTGGATGCATTTAACAAAGCAACTGCACCGTGGATGAAGATGTTATTTACAGGATAGCATACTTATTGTAAATATTCTGTCACGACATCTTTTCTCTACTAACATAATTGAAGAAAAGCATTTTGGTGAAATAAAATCATGTTGACAATTTAGTCAAGGACGCAAGTTTAAAAACACTGTGGCAAAAGGTAAGTATGAGTGAGCGAAGAAAATCGCAGGAAAGTGGTTATGTGTCTGTTGGAGATAGTTTAACATAATACAAAATGATATTTTGTGTCCCAAGCTTTGTAGAGGGATTTGAAATTGTCCGTCTATCAGTGTGTCTGTCCATCCGTTTTCAACTTGTGTGCTAGAGCTTAAAACGTACATGTAGAGTTATGACACTATCAGGGATGTTGGCAAGCATGTGTTTTGTGCACATGGGCTTTTGCTTATAGTGCTTTCATTGGCCAAACCACGTCCGCTGGGTCACAAGCGAGCATATCCCGGTCTATCTCAGTCTGTAGATCGCCAGACTCGTGCTCTGAGAATCAGAGATATGTAATGATTGACACTACATAGTGCGCGAAGTCGGTTTCAGTTGTCACTCACTGTTGCAACGCTTTATCTAGATAAACAAATATACTAAAATGTTAAACGAAATTGTCAAACTATAGAGGACATATTCGATTACTACCAAATAGGTTTGCATGCAATGAGCACGTTGGATACAATAAACTATAGGGTGTTAGAAATTAAGTTTTAAAGTAAAACATAAACTTAGATTAAATTTGCTAGTTTTGAAGAACATTGTAAACAAACCTGGACATCTTTCAATTGACTGTTCCGCAACTGTCAATCGTGATCATTTATAACAGTACATGGTTTGTCATTTCTTTTGAACTTACCAATTTTAAAGATCTTCACCATTGAATAAAATTATTGTTATATTTGGTTGTATTTTATTACATATTTAAATAATATTTTCTCAAATCATGAAAATAATATACGAAAATGCCGAACGTTTGATCATTTGATTGGTGTTGATGTCATGACCCGATCTCCAGATCTTATCTCAATTAACTTATTATGCTTGTTTCCGTCGAGAACCAATCCTGGATATAAGAGAAGGAAATAATCAGCCTTAATTAAACATTCTTGCAACGTGTTCTTGGCAATATCTTCGTCTAACGCTGTTGTTTTCAGAAGAAAATACTCGTTTATAGGTAACCCATGCTACAGATAATAAAAAACAAATTCAATAAAACTGAAAATTAATGAGACCATAAAGTAATATGTAAACTAGTAAAGAAACAAAGTCCTTGAAATTAAAATGTTATAACTAAAACACTTATAATTTGCATTCCGGTTATAATGTCATGAATTTAAATGTATGTGTACATGCAAATGCAAAGTGGATTTTTGTCAATATCAAATAAAAACAACATTCACTACGTAAAGATTCTGGTTAAATGTTAAACGCGATCGTAACAAACAGGAGTGCAAAATATATATGTTTAGTTAATTACATTGGTTAGATATTTTTCGGTTAGTTCTAAAAGGTCACAAGTGCATTATGCCGAGAGAATGGCTTAATGGCTTTTTTTAAATGTGCACTGTTTAACCTCATTTTTAGAGAAGTCATCAGTCTGTATATTTCTCTTTTATGGCTAAATTGGATATACCAACTTGAACTAGCAACTTTATGAAGAAGAGGGACCTTACAGACTAATGTATTTATAAAAAGTGTTTCTGAATTTTAAGGATGAACACGTGTTTTTCCTTCCTGTAACATGTAGGTTTTTACCTTTTCTTTTTTGTAAAGCTATTTAAAAGCTGTTATTCATTGAATATGTATTACGTTGTTGACAAGTAACAATAAAAAGCAGAACTTCTTATTTATAAATAAAAGTTAAGGACAAGATAGATCAAATTTGAATTTCGTGCAATATCGATTTTTGAAATTGTACTTAATCTTGAAAGTAAAAACACATTTTTATGTTTTATTTTAAATAAATTTATTTTGTATTTAGAATTGTGTTTATGATTAAGTATGTTTAACATACTGGTATTGATAAATATAAATAATAATGAATCAACTCAACCGTCACGTTACAGGATAAAAGTTGTGTTATAGGAAGGAAAATGAAGTTACAGGAAGGAAGAAAGAAACTTGAATGAGATGTTTCAAACATAAATATTGCTTAATAAGAATGAATATGGTGGTTTCCAAGAACAGATTTTGAGCTCCTGTGGAATTACACAAGTTTCAATTGTTTATTGTCACCTTACAAAATATTGAAACGTTTCAGGAGAAAACACGACAGAAAGGAACATTCTTTACGTATTACAATATAAAAAATAATTTGTTCCTTGTTATTTATTTGTGTTGTGAAATGTTTTAAAAGCACATAATAAGGCTTAGTATGGGACAAAAGGTACAGTGATTATGACTTAACAAAATGCCAAAAAATCCCGTTACAGGAAGGAAATTTTAGATGTACTCACTTCGTCAGCTACCCATTATTTGCAATAAGTATATCATATAGACATTTATAAAGACTGTAAAACAAACACAATCTTGATTTTGGAATGGGGCTTGACACGTGTGCACATAAAACAGGCAGTAATGAGGATACAATATTAATCAGTGGATTCAATATTTTAAGCGTGACAGGAAGGAACTGTGTTTTCGGACAGACTTTGAATAGTGACAAAGTGCTTTATATATTTTGTATAGGCGTTCCATTTTAATAAAAAAACATATTTTTCTATAATACATTCACACAAATTGATGTTTGGTTTAATGTTTGTTTTAAAGTAGAAAACTTTAATGTTAAAACTTCAAAACCATGCGGTGGACACTCATAAATTGGTTATACAGACAACATTTATTAACCATATAAGTTAGATTTGTGTACATTTTTATGTCCAATTTTATGCAATTTCAAGAAAACATACAGCAAAAGCTTACCGTAATAAAATGATGTATAAAATGCTAAAATATGAAATACGTGTCAATAAAGGTAACGGACAAGAAAGTGCACTAAAATGCCCTTAAAGATGTTATGCCTGTATCTTTTAGGTCAGATTTGTTTACATCTTACATTTTAATCATATTAAAGCAGCAAAACATACTCCCGTAAATATGAAAAACTGCCAAATATAGTTATTCATGCATGTAAAGATATTACAGAAAAATGTATTTGTTGAAAATATCTGGTCCGCAAATTTGGCTTTGTTTATTTACGTTTCGACCCATTGCGTCGAAACAGTTAAATTGCTTGACTACAATCAATACTCTCAGTTGACTCGGTGGTGCAGTGGTAACGCATCCGCTTTGGGTGCAAGAGGTCCAATGCCCGGCTCCGGCAAGGGTTTTTATGTTTGATGTTTTGTTTTGTTGTTGTTGTGTTTTTACTTTTTTTGTCCAAAATCACATTATTTATCACAAAAGTTTGCAATTCCTTTTGCAATATTAATTTATTTAGTATACTTAACATATTGCAAGATTTGTGACCGATTATAAGTGTATAATGATACAGACCTAGCATCTCTAACAATATCTTATACTGAGTAGTAAGAATTTTACCACAAAGTAGTTGATAACAATAGAATCTTTAAACATCTAAAAGTTCGCGAAATACATGTATCGTGATTTAATTATTGTATATGTGTGTCTGTTTCAGATATACGCACGCGATACGCTGCAATTGAGATTACATTGAGAACATTCGGTCACGACATCTTTTTTATCAATACTTCCCATTCTCTGCACAGGCACCCGGTTACTGGACTGATTATTCGGTGATGAAAATTCAAAACAAACGCTATAACTAGTATAATTTATATAAATAAAACAGAAGGTAGCTTAGCGTCCATTTGCAAGTGTCACGGAAGTTGGTTGACTCGCATTATTACTATCGCACGCTTTACTATTAATCAATTAACGTAGAGTGCCTGATTTCAATTCCATGTCTAAACTTGATAAACACGAATTATCTTCTACTCGTATAAAATACAATCATAATCTGATTAGCAAAGTATATTTAAGATATTCAAACCTAAAAAAAATGCCACTTATGTCGTTTCCAAACGGCTTCACTAAAGAAGTTGGTACCCAGCGTTAATCGATCTTAAAAGAAGCGCGCGGGTTTCAAGACAGAACAAAATTCAGTCAATGAATTAAAATATACCATACAATATGCATGTCTGTACTCATTAAGGAAACCGCCATCACTAATGAACACGTCTGCACACTTTTTATATAATAGTTTTAACACCGCTTTAACATTATTATCTGAAAATGCCACATGGCGTCTGGTTATGCATTAGCTCTAATATGTTTTATCATACAACGTGAGAAATTAAATTATAAAGCAGTTTCTACATAATAATTTCCTTGTTAAGCAAGAGAACGCTAGTACTCAACCTCAGAGACGCATAAGTGCACTAGCACTTCATGGATATGTCTTAAAATAACTACAGTAAAATCCGCTTGTAAGGAACTCATCGAGACCGTGAAAATATGTTTCTTATAACCGGAGTTCCTTATAAACGTATAGTGAATAAGTGACTTGGTAAAGATAAGGAAATGAAAATCAGTTCCTTATAATCGGACTTTACCGATATATATTGTTCAAGCAGTTGATAGAAAACGTCCCTTTACATTTACTTTTTCTTTTTGATAAGTTTAGACGAACCTCTGCAACAAAGACACACTAGAAATAGCGTGCTATTTACCGGAGTTAGGGTATTGTCTACTATCGTGGCTACATTTAACATGAATTAACTCAGTTAAGTGCAAATTGTTTGTCCTTCATATATGTTTAAAAATTTAATAAACAAAACAAAAAGGTAAAAATGCGGCACGGTAAATAATCATTAGTTTTTATTTTATTATGTTTATAAAACTAATGCTTTGCTACAAGTGTGTGTCTTTCCTAAATTATAAAACCGTAAAACCTAAGCCATGGATGTAATGCAGATACGTATACAGGTTGTTTATATATGAAAACAACGTGGCTTACTTTAAATGCCTTTAAAAAGGCACTGCCAACAAATGGCAGCAGAATAATACTATTGCGTCTGCAATACATGTGTAGATATTGCAAAAATATCACCTTTGTAAATGAACTTTTTGTATCTGTACGAAATAAACAATTTCCCTTTTGGCGTTTAGGGCAAATGTTATATATATTTAAACAAAGAAATGTTTCTTGTAACTCTAGAAACGAATATAGTCGGAACTAAAGTAGTTAGTCTTCTCTGAAAATCTTTTCAATTTATATTAATATTAATGTGGATTAGGTCGATTATATATCTGATCAATATATCATCATTGATGTTTGACCTAACTATTTCTCCTTTTTCGGATGTGTATGAACACTTGGACGTCGCGCACGGTAATGCTATACCCATTTCTCTTTTTTCTTTTTACTACACTTACGCTTATAACATCTACAAGCAACTGTCTTTTTAATTTCCCTAATGTTTTCCACAGTGAATCAAGACAACAATCATTATAATTTCACGTGTGAATATAGTTTATCGAAAAAGAATGAAGATTTTACGTTGAATAAGTAAACGAGCTAATTTGCGAACGTATAAATGTTATACACATAAAATAAAGTTAAACAAGTGATAAAAATATCTGTTTGCATGACCACACTAATACATTGCTATCAAATTTTAAACACGGGAATAAATGTCATTATAACAATTGCGTTCCTGTCAAAATCGCCGCCAATCAAAATAATCATTCAAAGCATTTTAGAATCCGTCTGTGAAGCGAATCCTTTCACTTTGTTTCTTAAATTCAACGTGTTTATTATTAATGAGTATGTCATGTAGTCATGTAAAAACATTTTTTATTGTTAAGTCATTCCTACGTGTTTTTGTAGTAGTTAGGACTGTTTTCCCACTATTCTCGTTTTTTACGAGTTCGTTCTCGATCTTCATGTTAAGGTATTTTGTTAAATTAATGAAAATAGATTTACGTCCAAAATCTCAAAGCGTGTCAATTTTTCTCAGCACACATTAGGTTCAATAAAATTAGTATTAATTAGTATTTTAGACCAATGTTACACCTATGTATAAAACAAAAAAAGCACAATACTTTATCAGTCTGATCTTTTTGTCAGCTATTTATCCGCTTTTTATTAAATATTTTAATATCAAGTAGTAGTTTATCGTCAAAAAGAATGAAATAATAACATAATACCGAAACATATTGCAAAATACGCCAAAAAATGTATTCACGATATGTACCGAATAAATTGTTGATTGCCCATAAATCTCGGTTGTTGCAGATA
>Ga0224511_10002165_pt1 | contig 12921 bp, 9 predicted proteins | sample SF_May12_sed_USG_2_FD_169988 | JGI IMG/M metagenome (GOLD analysis project Ga0224511, IMG submission 169988) | Sediment microbial communities from San Francisco Bay, California, United States - SF_May12_sed_USGS_8_1 | ecosystem: Environmental > Aquatic > Marine > Sediment | place: USA...
AAGTTTTTCCTGACCCTGGACGGGGAGACCATCGAGGATATCGATGTGGAGATCGGCTATCTGCACCGCGCTTTTGAAAAGGAGTGCGAGGCGCAGAAGTGGAACGGTGTCTTCCCATACACCGACCGGCTCGACTATACGGCCAGCGTGCTTAACAACGTGGGCTACGCCATGGCGGCGGAGAAGCTGATCGGGATCGAGGTCCCGGAGCGATGCAAGTACCTGCGGACCATGATCAGCGAAATGGCCCGGATGAGCGGACATTACACCAACGTGGGGGCGGGGGCCCTGGAGCTGGGGGCGCTGACGGCCTTCATATATTTCATCGAGGCCCGGGAGCTTCTGTGGGATCTGATCGAGTCGATCTGCGGCGCGCGGCTGACCCACAACTATGTGCGCATCGGCGGGCTGACCAACGACCTGCCGGACGGTTTCCGGGAGAATGTGAAACGGGTGTTCGCCAAGAACAGGAAGCTGTGGGACGATTTTGACATCATGCTCACCAAGAACCGAATCTTCCTGGACCGGATGCGCGACACCGGGGGAATATCGCAAAAAGACGCCATAGCGTGGGGCTTCACCGGCCCATGCCTGCGGGCCGCCGGGGTGCCCTATGACGTGCGCCGGGCCCAGCCTTATCTTATGTACGACAGGATGAACTTCGATATCCCCGTGGGCTCCACCGGCGACAACTTCGACCGGTACCTGGTGCGGATGGAGGAGATAAAGCAGTCGATGAGCATCGTGGAGCAGTGCCTGGAGCAGATGTCGGAAGGGCCGATCAACGTGGACGACGCCCGGTGGCGCATGCCGTCCAAGGACGATTCCTCCACAAAGATGGAGCCGTTGATTTTCCATTTCAAGCAGATAATCGAGGGGCAGTCCATCCCCGCGGGGGAGGCGTATCAGGCTGTGGAAGGCGCCAATGGGGAATTGGGCTTCTATCTGGTGTCCAACGGCGGCGGAAAGCCCTGGAAATGCCGCGTGCGGCCCCCAAGTTTCGCCCTCACCTCGGCCCTGCCTCTTCTGGTGAAGGGATCGATGTTGGCGGATCTGATCCCGACTTTCGATATGATTAACCTTATCGGGGGGGAGTGCGACCGTTGATGGATAGCATTGTGTCCCTGATTACACAGCCTATAGTGCTGGAACTGCTGATCACCCTGGTCAAGATCGGCTTCATCCTCGGCCTGACCATCGGCTTTTTCGCGCCGATGCTGGCGTGGGTGGAGCGCAAACAGTCCGCCATCATGCAGGACCGGGTCGGGGCAAACCGCGCCGGGGTGTTCGGCATCACGGTGATCGGGCTTCTGCACTCACTGGCGGACGCCATAAAGCTGATATTCAAAGAGGACTTCATACCCCGGGGCGCGGAGCGGGGGCTGCACACGCTGGCGCCCGTCATAGCGATCATCCCGTCGCTGGTGGTGTTCGCTGTGATTCCTTTCGGTGGGCAGTACACCCTGTGGGGCCACGAGGTGAACCTGGTGATTGCCGACCTGGACGTGGGTCTTTTGTATGTGTTCGCCATCGGCAGCCTGGCCACCTACGGGGTGGTTATCGCCGGATGGTCTTCCAACAACAACTGGTCGCTGTTGGGCGGGCTTCGGGCGTCGGCCCAGATGTTCTCCTACGAGGTGACCATGGGGCTGACGGTGATCGGGCTGGTCATGTTCTACCAGTCGCTGAGCCTGGTGGATATCGTGGCCAAGCAGGAGAACTTCTGGCACTGGGGAATCATCTGGCATTTCCCGGCGTTCGTGCTGTTTCTCGGTTGCGCCGTGGCGGAAAACAAACGGGTCCCCTTCGACGCGCCGGAGGCGGAAGCGGAGCTGGTGGCCGGGTACTTCACCGAATATTCCGGCATGAAGTTCGTGATGTTCTGGACGGCGGAATTTCTGGAGATGGTGAGCATCTCCGGTATGTGCGTGGCCCTGTTCCTGGGTGGGCATCACATTCCATTCGTGACGCAGAAATTCCTGCTCACCGCCTTTGGGGACCTGCTGGGGCAGGACATCGGCGCGGTGGTGGTGATGCTGATCGGGGTTGGAGTGTTCATCACCAAGCTTGTGATCCTGCTGGTTTTGCAGATGACTATCCGCTGGACCATGCCGCGATTTCGATATGACCAGATCATGAAACTGGGGTGGAAGATGATCCTTCCCCTGTCGCTGTGCTGGATATTCCTGGTGGGCGTGGGGATACTCACCGGCGTGATGCCGAGGCCGTGAGGAGAGAAGATGGCCATTAATATAAAAAAAGTCGACCGGAACGTGAGCATGACGTTCCTGGAGCGGATGTATATTCCATACATGCTCCACGGGATGTGGGTGGCAATCCGACACGCCGCCATCAACATGCTCGGGTTTTTCGAAGAGATACTGGCGGGGAAAAGCAAGCGCCAGGTGATGACGCTGTTCTATCCGGAGGAATACCCGGATATCCCGCCGGCCTATCGGGGCAAGCCGACGCTGGTGCGCCGGGATGACGGGCTGGAGGCTTGTGTGGCCTGCGGGCTGTGCGAGGCGGCCTGCCCTCCCTTATGCATATCGATCATAGGCGGGGAGCGGGAGAACGGGGAGCGCTATCCGGTGACTTATACGCTGGACGGAACCCGGTGCATCTACTGCGGATTCTGCGAGGAAGTCTGCCCGAAAGAGGCCATAGTGATGAGCGACAGGTTCCAGGGGTTGTGCGAGTATGACCGGGAGAAGATGATCTACGACAAGGAGTCGCTCCTGGTCCCCCGGGAAAAGCTGCAAAAGAGGCTGGATACCATACGAAACAAGTATTTTTCAGAGAAAAGGTACAGGTAAGGCTATGGAGATGGCGATATTCTTGGTGATGGGCGCGCTGTCCGTGGGCTTTAGCCTGGTCATGATCCTGGCCCGCAAGCCCGTGACCTCGGCCATGAGCCTGGTGGCGGTGATGTTCTGTCTGGCGGTGCTTTTCGCCCTGCAGAGCGCCCACCTGATCGCCATATTGCAGATTCTGGTATACGCCGGGGCGATCATGGTGCTGTTCCTGTTCGTGATAATGCTGCTGAACCTGCGGGAGAAGGAAGGGGAGGAATCCCACACCAAGGGATACGGGCAGATTTTTGGCGGGGCGATAGCCTTCACCATCCTGATTGTGGCGGTGGGGTCGACCAGCATGTCCGGCAGCCCCGCGGGGCTGTCCAGCGACCGGTTCGGCACCACGGCGGAAGTGGGAAAGATTCTTTTTACCAAATATATTCTTCCCTTCGAGATAACGTCGGTGCTGCTTCTGGCGGCGCTGGTGGGGGCTGTGGCCCTGGTCAAGTTGAGGATGAGGTAGACGCGCCATGATGATGAATAACTACCTGATGCTCTCCGCGGCGCTTTTTGTCATCGGCGCGGTGGGAGTGATGATCCGAAGAAATGTGATCGTGGTGATGATGTGCATAGAGCTTATGCTCAACGCCGCCAACCTGAGCTTCATCACCTTCGCCAATTACCGGCACGATATGACCGGGCACGCCTTCGTGTTCATGGTCATCGCGGTGGCGGCGGCGGAGGCGGCGGTGGGGCTGGCGGTGGTGCTGGCCATGTTCCGAAACCGGGAGACGGTGGACGTGGACGAAATGAACTCCATGAAAGGATAGGGGGCGAAATAAGCCATGGGACTGGATAACATCTGGTGGGTTCCGATATTGCCGCTCATAGGCGCGTTGATGAACGGGCTTTTTGGGTATCGGATGGGGAAGGTGTGGACCACCTTCTGGGCGCTGGGAACCACCGGCCTTTCCTTCGCCATCGCCTTGCTGGCTTTCGGAAATCTGGTGGCCATGCCGGCGTCGGAGCGGGTCTTCGAAAAAGTCCTCTTCACCTGGGTCCAGGCCGGGAGTTTCACCGCGGAGGCGGGCATCCAGATCGATCCCCTCTCCGGGCTTTTCATGCTGATCGTCACGGGGGTCGGGTTCCTAATCCACGTATACTCCGTGGGATACATGGGGGAGGAGGACGCGTACCCCAGGTACTTTAGCTACCTGAACCTTTTCATGTTCTCCATGCTGCTTCTGGTGATGGGGAACAACTTCCTGCTGATGTTCATTGGCTGGGAGGGGGTGGGGCTGTGCTCATACCTTCTCATCGGCTATTACTATAAAAAGGATTCCGCCGCCGACGCGGGGAAGAAGGCTTTCATCATGAACCGGATCGGGGACTTCGGGTTCCTGCTGGGGATCATGTGGATCTTCTGGACCCTCGGCTCTATAGACTACACCACGGTGTTCGCCGCCGCGCCTCACTCCGAGGAGCTTATGCGCCACACCCGATGGGGCGGGCTGACAGTGGTGACCCTCATCACGTTGTTCCTCTTTGTGGGGGCCACAGGCAAATCCGCCCAGATTCCGCTGTATACATGGCTGCCGGACGCCATGGAAGGCCCGACGCCGGTCTCCGCGCTCATCCATGCGGCCACCATGGTCACTGCGGGAGTGTATATGGTGGCGCGCTGCAACGTGCTGTTCAACATGGCGCCTGTCACGATGGTTGTGGTGGCGGCGGTGGGGGCCCTGACGGCCATATTCGCGGCCACCATGGGTCTGTTCCAGAACGACATCAAACGGGTGCTGGCCTATTCCACGGTCTCGCAGCTGGGCTACATGTTCCTGGCCTGCGGGGTGGGCGCCTACGTGGCGGCCGTGTTCCATGTGATGACCCATGCGTTCTTCAAGGCCTGCCTCTTCCTTGGTTCCGGATCTGTGATCCACGGCATGAGCGGGGAACAGGACATGCGCCAGATGGGGGGGCTGAAGGAGAAGATGCCCCACACCCACTTGACCTTCCTTATTTCAACGCTGGCGATAGCAGGTATCCCGATATTCGCGGGGTTCTTTTCCAAGGACGAGATCCTGCTGAGCGCCTTTATGGGCCACACCCCGGGGCATATCTTCTATTGGCTGCTGGCCACCATCGCGGCCTTTGTGACAGCCTTCTATATGTTCCGGCTTTATTACATGACCTTCACCGGCGAGCTTCGCGCCGAGGATCATCATGTGCGCGACCATGTGCACGAGTCGCCGTTCGTGATGACGATTCCTCTTATGATCCTGGCTTTTCTGGCCACTGTCGGTGGATTCCTGGGATTGCCCACCGCTCTGGTGCATTTGCCCCACGTTCTTTCCGATTTCCTGGCGCCGGTGCTCAATCCTGTCGCCGCGGGCGCCCATGGCGAGGTGGCGGAGGGCGGACATCATGTGAGCTGGCAGATGGAGCTGGGATTCATGGCATTTTCCGTGGCTGTGGCCACTTTGGGAATATTCACCGCCCGCTACTTCTATAAGGTAAAGCCGGAGGCGGCGGAGGAACTGGCCAGGAAGGAAGGCCTTGTTCATACCATATACGTTACCGTCCAGAACAAGTATTACGTGGACGAGATATACGACTACTTGTTCACCAACCCGATCGTGGTGTTTTCCAGGAAAGCGCTGTGGAAGTTCTTCGACGTGAAGATCGTGGACGGGACGGTGAATGGAGTCGCCAACTGGACCATGGGGATCAGTGGGGTTTTCCGCCAGACAGAGACCGGACGAGTGCGAAACTACGCCACGGTCATGGCGGCTGGCTGTTTGGTCCTGATATGGGCCTGGATAATGTACTTGTGAGCGGGGAATAGGGATGGACGCGCCGATACTATCGATCATCATTTTTCTCCCGATGGCCGGGGTTTTGCTCCTGTTGCTTATCGACAGGCAAAACGAAGGGCTGATAAAGGGAGTGACGCTGGCGGTGACCATTGTGGACCTGCTCGTCTCGCTGCCTCTATATTTCATGTTCCAGAACAGCCACGAGATGCAGTTCGTGGAGAAGAAGGCCTGGATTCCCACCTTCAACGCGTATTACAGCCTGGGGATAGATGGCATATCGCTGTTCATGATCCTGCTGACAACGTTGACCATGGTTATCTGCGCCGCCAGCATCTGGAAAGCCATCGACAAATACGTCAAGGAGTTCTGCATATCCCTGCTCTTTCTGGGCACCGGCATGCTGGGGACTTTTTGCGCCCTGGACTTTTTGCTCTTCTATGTCTTCTGGGAGCTGATGCTCATCCCGATGTACTTTATCATCGGCGTTTGGGGCGGGGCCCGCAGGATATACGCGGCGGTGAAGTTCTTCCTGTACACCATGTTCGGCTCCGTGCTGATGCTGGTGGCCATCATCTGGCTCTATTACTATCACCACTCCGTAACCGGGGTGTACACCTGGGACATCATGGCCTACCACAAGCTGGCCATTGACCCGGCGGTGCAGTTCCTCCCGTTCCTGGCGTTCTTCCTGGCGTTCGCCATTAAGGTGCCGATGTTCCCGTTCCACACCTGGCTGCCGGACGCCCACGTGGAGGCGCCCACTTCCGGGTCCGTGATCCTGGCGGGGATATTGCTTAAGATGGGGACATACGGATTCTTGCGCTTCTCTTTGCCCATCTTCCCGGAGGCCTCCTTCCAGGCGGCCTGGTGGATCTCGCTTCTGGCGCTGATCGGGATCATCTATGGCGCCTTGGTGGCCATGGTGCAGGAAGATGTGAAAAAGCTGGTGGCGTATTCCTCCGTCAGCCACCTGGGCTTTGTGATGCTGGCCATCTTCGCCTTCAACACACAGGCGATGGAGGGGGCTATTTTGCAGATGATCAACCACGGCATCTCCACCGGCGCACTCTTCCTTATCGTGGGCGTGCTGTATGAACGTCGCCACACCCGGCTCATCGCCGACTATGGCGGAGTCTCCGCGAAGATGCCGGTGTTCGCCGTCATATTCATGATAACCACCCTGTCGTCCATCGGCCTGCCGCTGACCAACGGGTTCGTGGGAGAGTTTCTTATCCTGATAGGGGTGTTCAAGGAGAACCGGGTCGTGGCGATGCTGGCCACCACCGGGGTGATCTGGGCGGCGGTATATATGCTGTGGATGTTCCAGCGCGTGATGTTCGGCAAGATCACCAACCCGAAAAACGAAAAGCTAACGGACGTGAACGCCAGGGAGATCGCATATTTCGCCCCGCTGATCGCGCTTGTATTCATCCTGGGTATCTTCCCCACGCCGGTGTTGCAGAAGATCGAGCCATCGGTGATCAACCTGGTCAACCATGTGCACACCCGGGCCCATGCCCCGGCCGCCCTGGAAGATGATGTGGGCAAGAACGTAAAAGAAATTCCAAATGAATCGGCCGCTATAGACCATAGCGCCTCGGAAAATATCGCCAGCGCCCAGGGTCGGGTGGTGTATCCCGCGCCGGAGCTGGCCCCGGCCTCGCCGGTGACTGTGGCGGTGGATGTTGAACAGCGCCAAATGGGGATTGAACTGTGATGGAGATGATACCACTTCCGCAAATCAGTGTGGGCGCCATCGCCCCGGAGCTTACGCTGGTGGCCGCCGCGATGATCATCCTCATGCTGGAGGTGTTCACCATATCCAAAGGGAGGGATAATCTGGCCTACGTGGCCCTGGCCGCCGTGGGTGTGGCCGGATACCTGGTCATAGAGTCGCTGGGCTCGCCGATGACCACCTTCTCCAGAATGTATGTGGTGGACGATTTCTCCGGATTTATCAAGCTTGTGTGTCTGCTGGGCGCCGGCATGACCATTCTGATGTCTGTGAAATATACAAAGGACGAGGGGATAGATGGGGGCGAATATTACTCCCTGCTCCTCTTCGCCACCACCGGTATGTTCTTCATGGTGTCCGGGGCGGACCTGATCACCATCTTCCTGGGGCTGGAGACCATGTCCATCTCCCTGTACGCCCTGGCGGGATACGCCCGGGGCAGGTTGGCCAGCAACGAGGCCTCGATCAAATATTTCATTCTCGGCGCTCTCTCTTCGGCGTTCATGCTGTATGGCATGTCGATGATATACGGCGCCGCCGGGGTTACGAATCTGCATGAAATAGCCAGAATCATCGGGCAGAATAAGGAGAACATTCACCTGGTCATGCTGGGCGGCGGGCTGGTTCTCATCGGTTTCGCCTTCAAGATATCCGCAGTCCCGTTCCATATGTGGACCCCGGACGTATACCAGGGCGCCCCCACTCCCATCACCGCTTTCATGTCCGCAGGGCCCAAGGCCGCTGCCTTCGCCGCGTTCATCCGGGTTTTTTCCGATGCGCTGATCTCTCTGCAATATCAGTGGTGGATCATCGTGTGGATTCTGGCGGTGCTGACCATGACCGTGGGGAACCTCATCGCCCTGAGCCAGGAGAATATCAAACGGATGTTCGCTTATTCTTCCATAGCCCACGCGGGCTATATCCTGGTGGGTTTCACCGCAGGGGGGAAACTGGGCGAATCGGCCATGCTCTTCTATCTTTTGATATACACCTTCATGAACATCGGCGCCTTTGCCATAGTGGCTATCGTGGGTCAGCAAGGGGAGGAGCGCACCAGCGTTTCGGATTTCGCCGGGCTGGGATATCGCCATCCTCTGCTGGGGCTTGCCATGGTGGCGCTTCTTTTCTCCCTGGCCGGCATCCCGCCCACCGCCGGGTTCTGGGGCAAGTACTACCTGTTCACCGCAGCCCTGGATCAAGGATATGTGTGGCTGGCCATCCTGGCCGCGCTCAACTCGGTGATAGCGGTCTTCTACTACCTGCGGGTGATCGTGGTGATGTATATGCGCGAGGAGAAAGGGGAATCCCTGCCTCAAAACGCTTTTCCGGCGTCCATAGTGGTGGTGATTTTGGTGGCCATATACGGCTCGGTGCTGTTGGGGATTACCCCCGGCGGATACCTGGCCCTGGCGGCCTCTTCCAGCCTCGCTCACTGACAGGTCGCCCATACCCAGCGCCACACCGGCCTGGATAATATGGAATACCTGGTTTTATGTCGACGCGATTGATTCTGACCCGGGTAATAACATTTTCTTGGCGGCGCATGCCCCTCCCCCGTTGACATCCGCCCCCGCTTGCCCACTCCCTATTTGGTGTCCATGACGCATCTGAATCCCGTGTCTTCGCTCCCCGTCTTTTCCGGATTTCTCATTCGGGCGGAGGCGCGCACTTGATCCTTGCGGAGGCTGAAGGAGCCACCCCTGCTGACCCTGTCCTGGCCTATCAAGTCACGCCCGGAGAGCGGAGCGTGGGAGTACATGGGGCTGTTCTTGTCATACGCGTTATGCAGGTCCGCTGTCCACTCCTGAACGTTTCCCGCCATGTCAAAAAGCCCCAGGGCATTAGGCGCATAGCTTCCCACCGCCACCGGCTTTCCTCGCACATTTACAATATCCGGCGAATCTGGAGGGACAGAGAAATTCGCGTCATCAAGAGTAATGTCCGCTTTTCCATTTCCGAATCGCACAAGCTTTCCCCCTTCCCTGGCCGCGTATTCCCATTCAGCCTCGGTGGGCAAACGCTTTCCCTGATTTTCGCAAAAATCCGCAGCCCGGGCCCATTCCACGCTTTCCACGGGACATTTGACACAACCCAGATGCATGGAGGGGTTGCTGTTGGTCCTTTCCAGGAAAAGCTCCTGGCTCACCTCGTACTTGTCCATCCAGAAATCTTTCAGGCATATCTCGTGGATGGGCAACTCAAAGCTTAGGTAAGTGTGTACGTACTCTATCGCGCCGCTGGAGTTGACCTTCTGGAATCGCGAGGAGTCCCCGAAATTGTCTCCCATGGGAAAGCATCCACCTTTAACCAGCGCCATATCCTTCGTGCCTGGTTTCCGGTTTTCCCGCGGTTTGGCGCTTTTGTCTCCAGAGGCGAACAGACCACCGATTATTGACGCAAGTGAAGAAGATTGAGCGGAACCGGAATTATTGGACGGGGGAGAATTGATCTCCGGGGGTTTGATTGCCTCCTCCTCCTGCTTTGACGTCGGGATGGCTCCCGACGCCTGTTGGCTTTCACTGCCGGGGCTGAGAAAATGATATCCGGCCGCCAAAGCGATTATAAGCAAGGCGGCCCAGAGACCCCGGCGCATATCCAACACCTTTCCCTTTTTCTCTTGGTAGCCTCCGGCCTTTTGGGTCTGGATTCTCTCCCAAAGCTCCCGGCGCACCACCCCTTTCCGGGACGCTTCCGCCGACTGGTGACGCTCGGATGGCGTAATGTCCATCATGCGTTGTATCGCCGTTTCCACTTGCCACGGGATTTCGGGGTTCAACTTCCGCATTGACGGCGGGGGCTGGTTTAAATTCTTTTCGATGGCGTCCCACCCCGAAGCGGTGGGGTAGGGAGCCTGGCCTGTGAGCATGTGGTAGAAAATGGCGCCCATGGAATAGATGTCGCTGGAAGCGCCATTGATCTGGCCATCTCCCCTGGCCTGCTCCGGGGAAAAGTACCACGAAGGCTCCCAAACAGTTTCAGAGCCTTCATCGCTCTTTTTCGTCAATAACAGATCCTTGCTCCCCGGCCCTAAAGGCAGGGCGAAATTAAGGATTTTCACCTCCATTTTGCCGCCATGGGTGGAAATGATAATGTTGTCCAGGTTCAGGTGAAGATGTTGGATATCCTTCTGGTGGACAAACTCCATAATTTCCAGCAACTGCTCGGCGATGTCGAAAAACTCATCAAGAGGAATTTTCCCCTTTTCCTCCATGACCTGCCGAAGCGTGACCCCCGGAATGCTCTCCGACACGATAAAGCTCCGCCCGTCCTCCGCTTTGCCGAACTCGATGGGCGCCACCACTCCGGAATGCTTCAGCCGAAGCAGGCTCTTGATCCTTTGCGAAAGCGCCTCCACCGCAGCTGGATCGTCTGTGTATTTAGTGTTAAGGATTTTTATCGCCACCAATCCACCTGTGGACTCCTGCTCCGCGCGATACACCTGGCCCGCGCGCCCATCACCCACCTTTTCCAGGATCTGATATCGATTGTTGAATCGTTTCCCCACCAGCGAATCCCCAGTCTCGGTCATGGCTGTTGCTCCCTCGCAGTTTAATGGCCATGAAAATCCCTCCACAACATAGGCGACTGAAACGCTGTTGCCCAGTTTCCGAGTACTACGATCCGATGGCCACGTTTGTTTATATAATATATACTACATACAACAAGGTTTAAACATCAATACCATGATGTCGTGGAGATCCTGCCCTGGGGGCGGCCCGTCCCTGGGGCGCATCCGCTACCCCGTTGACAACCGCCCCGGTTTGCCCCTATCATTAGCCTTGTGGTTATGTGGTGAAAACTTTTGCAAGGATCGATTTTTAATAAGCCTCATGCAGGAACCTCCTGGTACATGCCCCCGGCCAGCGCCGAGGGTTCATTTCATTCTGGCCGTTCTGATGGCGGCCTGTTTTGCGGCGCCTTCCCACGCCTTCGATCTGGAGTCCCGAGTCCAGGAATTCACCCTTAAAAACGGCATGCGGTTCCTGGTCCTTCCGCGGGAGGGCTCCCCCACTTTCGCCGCCCACATCTCCTTCAAGGTGGGCAGCGTGGAGGAAAACAAGGGATACACCGGCGCCGCCCACATGCTGGAGCATATGCTCTTCAAGGGGACCACCACCATCGGCACGCTGGACTGGGAAAAAGAAAAGCCGCTGCTGGAAAAGTTGAACCGGCTGGGCGCCGAGCTGGACAAGGCCAAGGCCGATGGGGCGGACGAGACGAAAATAGAATCCATGAAGGCCCGGCTGAAGGAACTTCAGGCCGAGCACAAAAAGCTGATCATATCCGAAGGATACTCCCAGCTGTACCAGGGGCAGGGGGGAGTGGGCTTCAACGCCGGCACCAGCAAGGACGACACCAACTACATTATCCGCCTCCCTGCCAACAAGCTGGAGCTTTGGGCCTTTATCGAAAGCGAGAGAATGCGCGACTCCGTGTTCCGCGAGTTCTATTCCGAGCGGGACGTGGTGGCCGAGGAGCGGCGGTTCAGCTATGAAAACCAGCCCACGGGGAAGCTGTACGAGCGTTTCCTGGCCACGGCTTTTATCGCCCATCCATATGGCCAGCCGATTATCGGCTGGGCTTCGGACATAGAAACCCTCCCCCTCTCCGAGATGGAGAGCTTTTATAACACGTGGTATGTGCCGAACAACGCGGTGGCCGCCCTGGTGGGGAACGTGGATATGGAAGAGCTTCAGGCGCTGGCGGAAAAATATTTCGGTGGCCTGCCCGCAAAGCCTCTGCCGCCGAGGGTGATGAGCAAGGAGCCGGAACAGGGGGGCCAGAGACGCATCAGCCTGGCCTTCGAGGCCAATCCCATGGTGATGATGGGTTTCCACAAGCCCACCTTGCCCCATCACGACGATTACGTGTTCGACATCATCTCCCAGATCCTCTCCGGCGGACGCACCGGAAGGTTCAACAAAGAGCTTGTTATAAAAAAGAAAATCGCGGTGAGCGTGGAAACATACACGGTGCCCGGTTCGCGATATCCGAATGTGTTCACCATAGGTGGCGCCCCCCGCCCACCCCATACCACAGAGAACCTGGAAGAGGCTGTGTGGGTGGAGCTGGAAAGACTGAAGACCGAGCCTGTGGGGGAAAAGGAACTGCAGAAGGTGCTCAACAACGTGGAAGCGGATATGATCCGGGAGCTGGTCTCCGACTACTCCATGGCCCGCAGGCTCACCTATTATCAGCAAATGGCCGGGGACTGGCGCTATCTGACCGAGTATATGGAGAAGATAAAGAAGATCACCCCGGAGGATATCCAGAAGACGGCGCAGAAGTATTTCACTTATGAAAACCTGACTGTGGCCACGCTGGTCCAGAAGAAGAAATGAATTTGAAGCCACATATATACATCCCGCTGCTGGCGGCCATCTGGCTTTCCGCCTGCTCCACCATGGCCCCCCGTCCCGCCACTGTGGATGACCTGGTGTTCAAGCCGCTGAAGACCGATATACCGGACACCCGGCGGGTCACCCTTTCCAACGGGATGAAGGTCCATCTGCTCCCGGACAGGGAACTGCCTCTGGTGGAACTCACCGCCATGGTGAAAGTGGGCGCCATCTGG
>Ga0224511_10002166_pt1 | contig 12920 bp, 12 predicted proteins | sample SF_May12_sed_USG_2_FD_169988 | JGI IMG/M metagenome (GOLD analysis project Ga0224511, IMG submission 169988) | Sediment microbial communities from San Francisco Bay, California, United States - SF_May12_sed_USGS_8_1 | ecosystem: Environmental > Aquatic > Marine > Sediment | place: USA...
GCTACTTTTTAAATACTCGATGAATCACATACAACATAGGATAGGTACAATCACCCCGCCATCGAAAAGAAAAGCAGTACAAGATGTTATTGTTAGAACTATTTTGTGAATTTGTCAACACAACAGTTCATGGCCAATTGAATACGAGCGGAAGTTGGAACAAGTGGGTTTACTTGAACAGCTGGGTACCATTTCACTGGCTCTTTAGAGCAGACCCGCTTGTTATCGTGAAAGTCGCGTTCCGATCGTGAGGTCGGACGATGCGTGCAGATTAGTAGAGGTTTTGCGGCGTTGTGACCCGATATACGGACAAGCATGGAATCCAATGCGAAAAATAAATCTGCTAACGCAAACCCTTCTCTTTTTATACGCAATCTCGACTACAAGGAAACCAATGAGTCACTCACAAAAGCTCTAGAAGACTACGGGCCTCTCAAATTTGCCTATGTTGTATCAACTACAGGTACGCTACGGATATGCAATGACACTGACTTACTTCTTACTGACCTGACTCCTGAGTTACTCACTACTCAGAGTCAGAGTCAGAGTGACTCGGTTACGTTAGTTACTAGTAAGTTAGTCTCAATTTCAGTCAGTGACTGGGTGAGTGAGTCTGACTCTGAGTGACTACTCTACAGTCTACCACTACCAGTCTACCGCGAGTTAGCAGTTACTCACTTGCTGAGTTGTCTACTGACTACCATCCCATGACCCATCACCCATGTGATTGTGAAACTGAATTATGAATAGTGAATGAATGTGATGATAATCAGCATCATGGTAATCAATGCAATCATATCATATGCCTGGTCAGTTGGTGAGGCAGTAGTTACTCAGTTACTCGTTAGTTAGTGTTACTCTACTGACTAAGTGACTTAGTCACTTACTCATTGTGAATGTCACACTCACAGTGTCACTGTCTGTCCACGTGTGTGGTGCGTGCACCTGTGTGCGTGTGTTACTGTTTGACTCAATCACTCAAGCCTCAAGGACGGACTCAGGAATGAGTGACTCAATCACTGAGCTGGTGAACCACTCGTCTCGGTCATAATGTATTGATGTAGTCTGGCTCTGACTCTGAGTCTGAGTGACTCGCTGACCAAATAGTGAATGATTCACACAATTACTAAATAACTAATTAGTTACTCACTGGCGTGACTCGACTGAGCAAATCATCTACTACACAACTCACTCATTTAGTCACTGACTTAGTTACTCAGTCAATCCGAACTCATTCTACTTCTAGTTCTAGGTGATTGGCAAGTGAGAAACTATGTACCCCGTATCTCGGTACCCACGTAATTATGTACCCCATACTCTCGAAACCATGCGCCTCCACCAGAAATTTGACCTAAAAATGTTATAACCTACCAATGTTTCAAAATTTTACCTTCGTTGAACCCTTGACCCAGCATGAAAAATATATTTATAATTGTTTTCATTTTCAATACCCAGGTTGAGACATGGTATTCTAACTTTTTTTTTAAATTGGTGCAATCCACAGCACTTGATGAAAGTGGTGACATTTATTCTATACACTGTGTTTTAAGTATTGGAAAGGAAAGCACAGAAGCGGTTCTATTTGCCTCTCTCATGTTGTGTTATACTGAAAGGTCAAGTAGGACTTCACCTTAATTTTCAAACATTGTTGTGGTTATCCCGTTTTTTGTCAAATTTCTGCTAGAAGTATGTGGTATCTAAGGTACTGAGTACATGGTTTCCAGGTTGGGGTACATGGTACATGGTTTGAGAGCGCGTGTTACCTGGTTTTGAGAGTGCAGGTTACGTGGTTCAGGAGGTACTGGGGTACACAAGTTTCTTACCACCCTTGGGTGATTCTACAGATACCTCATACTGGGATTGGGAAGAGGCTATCCTGGATTTCTTGTCCTTCTGTCCGTCAGTGTCAGTGACAGATGGAGTCCGGAATGGCGTGAGCCGTGATCTTCAACTCGAGAAATATCTCTGATTAGGTTAATTAACCCACCAGTAACATATGTCGCTGAATCCACACACTAGCCTAGCTTCTGACTCACCGACTGGCCGAGTTATCCTGGGGGTGCGAGGGGTTTTAAATGTAATCTGTCATTAGCCTAAATCAACTGGTCACTCGCTCGGTGTCGGTCACTGCTCAGTAGTAGTCAATGTAACAGGCTTACCTATAGCTATACTAGACTGTATCAGTGTATGTCATTACGATGTCTTTCTGTTTTAGGTTCAAATGGCGAGAAGCAATGTAGAGGATTTGGCTATGCAAAGTTTGCTGATCCGTAAGTAGAAATAATAATGGTAATAATAATAATAATACCAACAATGATAATAGTGATTGAATGTGGGGGTTATCTGGGTTAAATCCGACGCTACAGGTCCAATAGGTTTGACTGTTGGCACGGAACTTGTCCGGTAGTTTTCTGGACCTTGGATTAATATGGAACGGAAATCGGGTACTTGAATAAATTATTCCGACAGACTGCAACAGACAACCTGTATAATATGGGGTCACTGTTTTAACAGACTGTCAATATAGTATAAATATAAGTTCATCTAATACAGTTTTATCAGCATCTGTTGTTCGGCGATTATACAATATTTTAATTGAAGAAAATATGCCGAAAACCAAAACACACTTGCCGCTGTAGACTGGATGCGCAGAAGGCGATTAAGGAGGTGAAGGTCATCGGTGGCAGGCGTGTAGCTGTGAAAATGGCTGATGAAGCGCCAAAGCATGAAAAAACTCCGAAAGATGGCAAAGTGCCGAGAGTAAGACCAACAAAACAGGCGACAAAGAAACCGCCGACAGTGGCCCATAATCAGAATGAGGAGAGCAGTAAACCAGGTAGGAACGGATTCTCGACTTGCTGCAACCGGCGATTGTCTACATTTCTCATTTTCTCCTGCCCGAACTCTATACTGTCTGTGGAGCTCTGAAGCCAGCAGAGCTTTGTTCGAAACACATTAAGTCATATGAAGTGCTCTTCAGGTGAAAACAATTGTATTACAAAGACCAACTGTCAAGAGTGGTCCACAAATTGGTCAATTTCCCCTCGGATGAGTCGTTTTCTGCTTCCCCCATCTGTGATTTGAACAAATGATTCATCAGATTCAATAATCTTGGGTCGGCCACAACCCTGTCTTGTGATAATCACAGCCTGGTTGGTTTTCAGGAGAAGAGAGATGGGTCAAAGGCGCGAGCAGAGCTATCGTTCGAAACATACCATTCAGGGTAGGGAAACTCGTTCAGAGAAACGAAATAGAGATTTTGTTCCTCCGGTCCTATCTTCACCTTACGCCAATGAACTGTTTAGCATCTGGGGCAGCGTCCTGTAGGTGTTGTCGCATACAGTTCGAAGACCTGCAGTTTAAGGACTCTAGACTTGATAGCCTGGTGGTTTCCCACTCCCCTTGATGCGGACAATTGGGGAAAAATCATATTCTAGTCTTAGCATTGGTTAAATGATTCGCCTCACCATGGTTTACCAAGTATTCCTAGGTATGATAATATTGTCATGGTCTCACCGTTGGGTTGGTGTGCATGACAGAATACATAATTAGGGAAACTAGTTGGCTTGAGATCATACGATTGAGGTTTATAGTATACCACTTATTTTATTCCGCTACTAAAACTTGAGTTCGGGTTAATTATTGAAGCAATAGCACAGAGTGGTCCGGCCAGTGGGCCGAGTGAAAATAAATAGTAGAATGGTGGACTTACTAGCGCTGATTATGAGCCGTGTTTGTTTTACAGACGGGAGAAGCGGAAGTGAAGGAACTGTTTAGTGGAATCGGCCCTATTCAGGACATCAGTCTACCTAGGGACGGTCAGTTTGATGCTCATACTGGACAAACTACTTGGGAGCGCTCAGCGCAAGTCCGAATTGAGAACCATTTCAAAACTTTATACTGGTTGACTTTATAATGAATCTTACTAAAGGTACTGATTTTTGTCCTGCGTATAACTAGGGTGATCCGAGAGCTGATATCGTCCGAATCGACAGGTGCCTGTACGTGGATACAGAAAGCTCTCATTCCGTTGAAAGCAAGTTGTTTTCTTTGTAATTTAATCTATTCAATTCCCCTTCTATTAGGCTTTCATATAGATGACATTCCAGAACACTGGACAATTCCCATTTTTCCTAAGGAGTCATCAGATACGAGAGTGTTGTCAGGGATGCACACATGTGGCTCTATGCTCTTTGCAGGCGATAAGCACAGAGGGTTTGCCATCATTGGTTTTGCTGCCGCAAGCGATGCAGTAAAAGCTGTTCAGAAGTTACACGGCAGCAAAATGATGGGGCGTGCACTGGAGGTCACAGAGTTTACAAAGAAAAAACAGCAGCCATCGAAAACCGCTGCTGGTGGCAAGAAAGAGCTACCTCCCTTCAAACAAACACCAACAACTAGCCCAATCAAACAGTCTACTAGTAAGTACGGCAACCTTAGTTCAAGTACCAGTTAAAGGGACTGCTTAATATAGAGCCTTGTAGTTGTCTCTACTGGTGATTAATAGACCGTGCATTCGGGTGCTCGCAAACACATGGTCCCGGTGAGGGTACGCAGTGGAGTTCAGGATGGACTTTGATCGGATCAGAGCTGTCCTCCCAATTTTAATTCATCGGTTAGAGCCGAACGATCGTTCGCGATTCGTTATCTCAATGTAGTAATCAAGCCTCTTTGCGGTAACCTAGACATTTGCCTAAACTACTAGCCTGATGCCTACTTTCGGTCGAGGAATTCTGTTTGTGTGCTTTCGATCGCATATCGCGACCGAAAGTGAAAGATGCTTTTTTGGATCGCGTTTTTCGGTCGCGCTCTTGAGCAATTTATCAGAAAAACCCGAGCACGCGAATGCACCGAATATGCTAGCTCCACCAAAGCAACAAATCAATACAAAGCACTCTCATATATCTCTGCATATTCTTGGATAGTTTAGGACTGTTTATTGTGTCGGGCTCTTGTTACAGAGAATTCACAGAAAGCAGAGCTGATTATACGGAACCTCTCCTTCACGGTATGTCGTCGACTCCGTATTCATTCTGGTATATAATGCTCTTGACTGAGAAACATCTGTAGCTCAATATTGTAAACAGCTACTGGTCTCCAGCTCGAGTCTCAACAAAGCCAATGGTTCTGAAAGGAAAGGATCCGACAAAAAGTCGCTCTTTAGTCGTGACAGGTTTATTTGTTAACCAGGGAAAACAATCTTCAACAATCTGGCGTATAAACAAGTTAAGAGAAGTTCTTGACTACATGGAATGAATTCTAGGTGTACATAAAACCATCAGTTTACCTAATCACGCAGAAAATGTTCAACTGATGGATGAAAACTGTTTTCCATAATTACTCTAGATATACCCGGACATGGTCTGAATTTTGACAGGGAGCTGATTTGCAAATATGCGAAGGTTCTTAGATGTTTTCCTTTGGTTCAAAATTCACATTTTTATTCTCTGCGCTTGGTCTCGGAGTGTGCTCCCTGGCTAGCGGGGAGAATTCGCTCGAGCTCCGACGCTAATCGAGGAGCAATGACTTTTCTGCCATCACTGTTGATTTGTCTGTGATTTCAACCTACGACTCGCTGCCCATAACCACTAAGCCATGGCAATTTGATATTACGCCTGCGATTAATTGCCTGGTTTCTGAAGCTCCATCATCTATTCTTGCAGTTTTCTGAGAAGTCTCTGCAAAGTGCTATGGCTAAATATGGTGCTGTCATGCAAGTGCGAATCCCTCCCAAGAAAGGTAGGACATTGCATACTGGCCTTCTTCCAGGCCAGCAACAAATTCCTTCGCTGTCAGAGTCAGTCAGTTCTGTGCTCTGATGTCACCATATTTAGCTCCTGCCACTGTTTAGCCTAGACAAAGCTAAGTTTCGGTTGTGAAAAGCGACGACCGCGATTGATTTACCACGCTTTCTCACACCGGTCATTCAGCCATATTTGAGTTGTTTGTGATTGCAGGTTTTGGGTTCGTGACGTTTGCTAACCGCGCTGATGCTCAGTCTGTGATTGAGAAGCTGAATCTCCAGCCGATGGGAGGTAGGAAAGTGGCCATTGACTGGGCTATCGATCGTCGACAGCACCAGACAGGTGAGTGTAGAGGGCTGTCAGCGAAAGTCTAAAGGCGAGGTTTTTATGTCAGCTTGGCTAGCTATACAGTGCCTGCAGTATCAAGTTTGGTTTCAAATCAGGCTTTTTGCGCCCAGGGTAACCTCTGGATTGAAGCAATTTCAGAGAAGAATAATTTAAACAAACTGGGACCAATGACCTGTTTTTGCATTGATATGAATATATCTATTAGCAATCAGTCGGTAATGTATTGTAGATCCCATCCCGCTCACACAGTTTGTGTGTCATCAAAAGGAAACACTTTCGTTGAACCCCAGGTGCTTTTTACATAAAAAAAAACTAGACAACTTTAAAAATTAAATGCGCGGTGTTCGCCTTTCAACACAAGGAAAGACAACTCCAATAGTTTCAGTGATTCCCGTGAAGCTTATACCCAACTTATCCCCGTCTTTGGCGTTGAGGTTAGCGATTATCTATCCAGATATTCACATCACTGTGTTTTTATGTTTTCACCATAGAATTCCGTATACCCATAATTATATGTGTCAAATCCCTGGATGTTTTCTTTAAATGGCAACTTTCTCTTTGTTTTCAGTAAAGCAGAATCAGCAAATAAATGATGAGCCAGAAATAAAACAGGAAGCAGTCGAGATAAAACAAGAGCCCATGGATGACAGTGAAGATGCCGGAAGTGATGAGGTTAGAGCCTCTATTAGCTTTAAATTTTCTGTTATATGCTGACATTTTCCAGGGTTATGCAGAATCTATTTGACTCCGCATCTTCCAGGTTGCGTCATTGGGAATTTTCTGCTTACGACCGCCTGCCCCGGGTTTGACGGGTGTTTAATGTTAAGATCTGAAACCATCAAGGGTAAAACCACAACGGGTGCCAAAACACAGTGCCAGTCACAGTCTAAATTGGATATTGGTTAAGGTTTGCCCAATCCAGTGATGAATAAGTGCAATCTCGGTTTCAGGTCCAGTGCGCTAGGTCATCGTAGAAGTGGTTAGAAACAAGGGTTTTTGGGATCTGATTTACTTACATGGTAATTATTGAAGTATTGTGAAACAGAGAAAAAACTGCCATTAGAGTCAAGTGCGGCACTCAGAGCCTTATCATGTTCAATGACATGTGTAACTTATTTTACCCATATAGGAAGTTCCCACCAAGAAAGGCAATCACACTGACGGTTCCGACTCTGGGTCTGATTCTGACGCTGAATCTGATGATGACTCTGGTGATGACAGTGAAGACAGCGGTGTAGATGAGGGTAAGTCGCCTTTTTTTATCAAGTGTGACCGTGGGGCATCAAAGTGTGCTCTATTTGTATCGTGAATGAAACATGAAAGGTGCTTTAGGGATGAACAACCGCACGGAATAAGATCGAAAGTCAATCGACCAATAGATACACCTCGGCCTGGGTGGTTAAAGGGGTTATGTCATGCCAAAAAATGTCTTCACTTGTTTTCAGATTCTGAAGCCTACCATCAACAAATGGGCCCGATACCCAGCTCAAATGGAAGCTTAGATATAGCCCTATCCAATGTGCATACTTAGAGCTCTCGGTGACGCTTTGTGCAGACAGTCAATGCAACAGAATTGGCCTCGAGATAGGAAATTAACACAGAGCTGTTGGTGTTTGCACTGATTTGATTAACAGGTATGTTACAACTACTTTTTCGTTAGAAGGTTCAGAATCAGACGGAGCTGATAATAAACCAGTGAAGAAGACGTATCGAAACTCGAGCGCCGATATCAATGAAGACAGAACTCTATTCCTGAGGTGGGTAACTTCGGAAACATGGGCCTTAATTCTTACCAACTTTATTGCCGATAATGTTTTGCCTTTGAGCTGTGATCCCGTGCCCAAGGCCCGGTACGCTATCCATCAAGTAACTGCTAGTGCTAACCCAACTCTGAAATCCCAAAAGCGATAGTGTTTTGGTCAGCATGATGCACTCTCAATGTTAGTTTTGCTAAGGTCACTAACCAATGAATATTTGCTCGTGCGAGGATGACATACGTCATCCTTCGGTGTAGGAATTTGAGTTTCTCCGTCACTGAGGAAGAGATCCATGAAGCATTCTCTCAGTGGGGGGAAATAACATACGTCAAGCTGCTAACTGATCCGCTAACTGAGAGGAGTCGCGGCGTCGCGTTTGTCCAGTATAAGACTAAAGCGGAGGCTGACAAGTGTCAGGAGGCATACGAGGATCGAGAGCAGGTGGGTGACAGGTGCACTGAAGGGTGTGAGTGTTGGAAACGGGCGAAGGAGTGCCGGGTTCATAAAGGAATGAGGATGGGGAACAAGGGATAGGAAAGAAATCTGATATTCTTAGACCTAACTCAAGCTATTAGGGATTACTCTGTAATCCGCATTCAATTGTTGCATTAATCTATGTTTTCAAAATCCAGCGCCGAGTGAAGCTCATAATGAGCCTTACTCAGTTTGGCTACTCGGAGCTCTGTCAATCTAAGCACAAGCCCTTTAACCATTGCCATTTCCAGGCGGACGCGTTTATGTTTGGTGGACAGAGAGTGAATGTAACCATTGCTGTATCAAGGGAGACAATCTCGGATATTAATAAGATGAAGGAGAAGCAGCCTAAGGATAAGAGGAATCTTTACCTGGCCAGAGAGGGCGTGATCAGGGATGGAACGCAAGCGGCTGAAGGTGTCAGCAAAACCGACATGAATAAACGCAATAAGGTGCATTCAGTTTATTGTTCTCTTTCTGCCTCGTACACGTACGTACTGGAAAGTCATCTTACAGAAAGCAAACTCCATGACTTGGCGCGTGTGCTTATAGCAGAAAAAGTACCGCCGAATGGTTCCGCGCTCTCCTTTGCCATTGATAACTGCCGATAAATCACCTATCCACTGGGAGCAGTTGTGGGTTGCACTGAGAGCAGTTGTGGGTTGGTGGTTATAAATCCCCTATCCATTGGGAGCAGTTGTGGGTTGGTGGTTATAACTCCCCTATCCCCTGGGAGCAGTTGTGGATTGGTGGTTCTAAATCCCCTATCCACTGAGAGCAGTTGTGAGTTGCACTGAGAGCAGTTGCGGGTTGGTGGTTATAACTCCCCTATCCCCTGGGAGCAGTTGTGGATTGGTGGTTATAAATCCCCTATCCACTGAGAGCAGTTGTGAGTTGCACTGAGAGCAGTTGCGGGTTGGTGGTTATAACTCTGGCTCTTGTGCGTACTGGGAGTCGCATCGGAATCCCAAAATGCTCGATGTTACGGCATGGAGGCCACTCGACCTTATTTTATTTGCTCCTCCTGTGGTTCTGTTAGCCAGGGAGCAAATTTCCCTGACCGTTCACAAAGAATAATACAAGAAAGTGCAAACAGAAGTGATAGTTGGTCATTAAACTCTGACACATTGATTCTGGGAGCCACCGAACTGCCATTTAGTCAGTTTTTACATCTTCGCTGTTACAATACTCCTAAACACTTGATGATTTTGTCAGTTATGGGTTGGAATGGAGCGCCCCTAGTTGATCCAATCAACCCTTCAACTAGTCACTGTGTTGCTTCCGAGTGCATTTTTACTTGTTGACTCAACAATCCCATGTCACATTGTATCTTTTCATATTGGAAAATGTTGACAAGAGGAATCTTTTGTCTTTGCAGCTTGTCATACAAAAGAAGGAGAAGCTGAAGAACCCACTTATATTTATCTCTGCTACCAGACTGTGCATGCATAACATCCCACTGAAAATCAACGACAAACAGTTAGCCTCTATTATCTGCAAACATTATAAGGAGCAGCCTAATGTCCGTTCCAAAATCACAGAGGTATTACTTTACCCTGAATAGATTCCAATCTAGTCATTCCTCAACAGTTATGAAACCCAAATGCTTTTGACAATTAATTCAATCAATTTTTTTATTGTTTTACAAGGACACTTAGCTGTCATAATTAACAAACTCCCTAAGCTTGTGGCTTGTTAGAGGGTTAAGAGCTATCAATTTTGTGAAGAGCTCATTCTCACAGCGAGTGCTGCTCAGCATGACTAGGCCTCGGAAGAATCAAGAATCTTTGGATATTGGACCAAACGCTTCAGTCATTGAGCTATCACGCTATGTTTGCAGTGCCGTATTATGAGGAACATGGAGACTGTGAACTCTGAGGGTGTGGCCAAGTCTCGCGGGTATGCCTTCATTGACTTCTCCGAGCATTCATATGCGTTGGGCGTCCTTCGAGCTCTCAACAATAACCCTGAAGTGTTCACCGACGACAAGGTACCAGTTAGTCTCCGTTTCTTCCTCAGCCCTGGACGGTTAGAAGGCATTCAGTTTTCATCCCATCCATTATGCTCTCTATCGATTCTCCGTGCTCTGTCCGTCGGACTGCCAATGTGACTGGCCTCTTTTGCTGATGCTGTTGTTGGTAGTAATGCTACCCCTTCCCCCTGTCTTGGACATCCTCTTTCTAGCCTTTAGTCTATTGGGTTTGTATCGCCCGTAATCGCGGGGGTAAGAAAATAGACGTTAGGGAAAGTGTGCAAACTAAAATTTACACACGGCCCTGTAGTTTTTGAATACCCCAGAACACAAAGGATTTTGCCTATGTAAAAACTTTTTTTGGTAACGTAATGTGGAGTGGGGGTGATTTTCTGTCAACAAACCAATTCCAGCGTGAATGTCAAATTGCAGTTTAGTTCAGTCAAAAACAGATTAAACCTCTCATACTTGTCAGGGTGCAGCATGGTTTGACAGCATTTGTGCATAGTTATAATTAAAATGCTTTCACAATTCCAATGATCGGCTCAAATGAGTTTACTGGTGACATTGGGAGAGTTCGCATAGACTCAGCAGTACGATTATTGATTTGTAGCACATGTACTTGGCAGTCGCTAACTTTAGACTGTAACACACTCCGGTGTACACTGGAGAACACGCACAGTTTCCTCGCAATGATGCTTTCTATCAGATTCAAGGGTTGATCGCTGATCATAGCTCTCCTTCACGTTGGTACCATGGTATGGTTTTTTCAGAGACCTATTGTTGAGTTTTCACTGGAGAACCAGCGAGCTGTACAGGCCAAAGCCAAGCGTCAGGCCAATGCTACTCTCAAGGGAGGCAGTAAGAAAGGCAAGCCTGTGAAAGAAGTGGCGGAGCGGGTGGAACGGCCGAAAGATGTCAAACCTGGCCTACCGAGTCATTTGGGACCTAAGGTAAGACTGTGCAATGTAACTGATCAGAACAATATGCTGCACAATTGGCATGTTGGAACTCCGATCACCCAGCGTCCTTCTGCCCAAAGATACTTTGACCGCTCCGACGCTGACCCCTGCATCCCTGCTAGCGCTGATATCCGCTCCGGTGGTAAAGTTATTTCCAGTCTGTCAACTATTCTCAACTGGCCTTGTAGATACGACATAAGAAAAGAGGTGAGGGTGATGAAGAGAAACGTAAAGCTGAGAAACGGGCGAAAAAGCGAGCGGCGCAGATCGCTGAGAAGAATGAGAAGGAACGGTTCAAACAGCCTGCACCTAAGGTAGCGGCTTCACGGTTGTTAGTCGAACTACTGACCATTTCTTACAATCACTTAACATTCTCAGAAGTATTTATACTAGAGAAATTTAATTCAACATACAGTCACCTTCTGGGGCTCAGTTTAGTTGGGCCGGTCCGAGATGAATGGGAACTCCACTCATAGTGAGAACTCAATATGGCTAGGGCTTGAACTACGATGGAACACTTTAAAGTTAGGTGTTCTAGTCACCAACCTATCCTGCTATCCCCCCCCCATTATCGCTTCATGTTTATATATGTTATATTGGCTGAGTAATCAGCAAGCTTAACACTTCTCACTTGCCATTGGGCTGACCCGGTTTTAAGACAGCTTATAAGCCTACTCAAGTTTTTTTAAACTCCATTCACTGAGGTGCTCTGTGCAGAGCTGAGGAAGGTAACACTGGTCAGGAAGAGGAGTGGCAGCTCATCTCAGTCACACTGTTTCCAGTACAGGTTCCCTCTCTAACAGCCACAACCATTGGCTATGAGACTATCTTCACCTTACCCTATCAATGAGCTTCTATTTTAGAAAAAGAAGATTGAGGACAGCAAGCCAGACAGATTCGAACAGCTAGTTAGTAAATACAGAAACCAGATATCTAGCACACTGGGTAAAAGTAAGACGAAATGGTATGAATCTACGTGAGAACTGTATACAGAACTTATAGTTTTTAGATCTTACACACTAGTCAATGGACAGATTAATTATGTCAATCTGGCTAGGGCGACCTCATATCTCGTTAAAGTCTTCTCCATCCTTTGATACAAGCAGAAAGTCTGATGAGGTGATTAGACTATTGACTGACTGGGTATGGTATGTGACAAGGTCATTGTTTGTGATAATAAAGATGGCGGAGAATGTTTCATTGGTCTCTTTCAGTTCAGCTTGTACTATTTAGCTACAGCAGTATCGTACAACTGTCGTAGGTATTTTTATCGTCAGGAAAGTTTTGCTGCTGCTGGTACTCAGACCAATGAGCTCCTGCAGCTCAATATTAGTTTAACCTGTTTGCAAAAGTCTTTGAATTGTGATTGGTTTAGTGTCCGGCCATGTAGACTAGGGTTGTCTAATAGGGCCTTTACTCGAGACGAGCGAGTTGCCCGGTATCGGTCAACTTATCGGCCGAATTCTTGCCCGAGTGAGTGTTGGGCGAGTGGTCATATACCCACCCAATGGTTTGGGCGATTGGAACGACCTATATAACGAGGCTGGCCAATCAAATCAGCGAAAAGCATTATCGGCGATTCGATCGAGAATAGATCGGGCGCCATATTTGATTTCTGTACTCGGGCAACTCGAATCGCTCGAAAAGAGATTCTGAAAAGTTG
>Ga0224511_10002167_pt1 | contig 12918 bp, 8 predicted proteins | sample SF_May12_sed_USG_2_FD_169988 | JGI IMG/M metagenome (GOLD analysis project Ga0224511, IMG submission 169988) | Sediment microbial communities from San Francisco Bay, California, United States - SF_May12_sed_USGS_8_1 | ecosystem: Environmental > Aquatic > Marine > Sediment | place: USA...
GTGTTAGCATTAAGATATATTTTTATCTTAATGCTAACACCTGGTTGTATGCTTGCATTTGGACATAATATTTCCTAATGATGGGTCTAAAGCCTTAAATAGATTGCAAAGGAGTTATAAATATGTTGTAATGAAGGCACCAAGGGCATTAATGTAGATCCTGTGTTCTGAACTGATGACAAGAAACTATTAAAATGTTTTAATTCAGCTTTCCATGGCATAAATGTGGATCCTGTGTTCTGAACAACAGCTGATGGCTAAGGAATTATTATAACGTCAATAATGTAGGCACACCGGGCATTAAAGTTGATCTTGTCTTCTAAACCGATGACAAGAAATTCTTAAAATGTTGTCATTGAGGCACCCAGGGCATTAATGTAGATCCTTTGTTCTAAATGGATAACAAGAAATTCTGAAAATGTTTGAATTCATGCCCTCAGGTTATTAATGAGAATCCAGTATTCTGGCAGAAAAGTATACTGTTAAAGTTCAGGAGCACAGGATTTTAATATAGATACTGTGATCTCAACTGATGACAAGAAATTATTAAATGTTTTAATTCAGGCTTTCATGACATTATTGTAAATCCTGTGTTCTAAAGCAATGGCAAAGAAATTATGATCATGTAAAAATTTAGGCACACTGGGCATTAATGTGGATTCAATGTAGATCTAGAATTCTAAACAGATGGCAAAAGAATTATTATAATGTTAAAATTTAGACACATAGGGAAAACATGTGGATCCAATCTTCTGAACTGATAAAAAAATATTATGGTGTTAACATTTATTTTTTTAACTGTTGTTACATGCTCCGCCCCAAAAGGTATGTTTTCTTTTTTAAACTTGAAGACTAGTATTCAGTCGTTTTATGGGTTAATTGATTGTTGTTTGAAATAATGTAGAACAATTGAGGAGAGGTCAGTGTACTGCACTTTACGCTAATAAATAGGGGTCATTTAACTGCAAAACATTAAAAACATGTATTAAAAGGTAGTCACAGTACTGCAAAGCATGTGTAAAGCGTATATGGTTAGGAAGTTAACAAAAGATGTTAATGTAGATTCCTGACCAAGACCGTCTTAAAATGTTATAAATAATCTTGGAACTATTTTTCTGTGCACTATGACTTTAAAATTAAGTGCAATTCAATTGAACATACTCAAGCCTATCTGTCATTGCTGCATTACATTTCAGTTTGGCTTAAAATAATAATTGCAATACAGGTACAAGAACATAATTTTTTTAGTGTGAAAAAGAAAACAAACTGCCATAAAAGTATTGTGGTTCTGTGAAGAATAGGTACCATATCTTCATTATTATGCTGTAGTGGTGTTTTGCAATTCAATAAAGGGCAGCTAGCATTTGTAATTATTGTCTCGAACGTATACAAATGTATATTCAATGAAACCTTCCATTTGGTGCTAATTTTAGTATGGCAGATATTGTACATGTTTATTACCAACTGTCAAAATGTGATTTTTACCCCAAAATACACATCAACAATGTATTAGTAATGTTGCTATATATTGGTACAATGTACATGTAATATTGTTAATGAACATGTATATTAAATATTTACATATTCATTATAAAAGTTCTTATACAAATGATTACCAAATAAAAGTGTGTTCGTTTTACATGTATAACAGCAACATAAACTGTCAAACAAACTTTGCTGTGGCTTTAAATAAGTCTTTGTGATTTTGATTTTGGAAGTGTACTTTTTAACTACTGTTACTTGTATTTTTGATGTCTTTTAGTATATCAGTTAATTTGGTTAATGAACCATTTGTGAGAATGATGCAATTTGTTTAATAGTGTGCCTTTTGATAATGATTTAAATGTTGATTCTTTTTCTAAAAATGAAGGTATTATCATATTGTATTTTTGTAATTCTTCATGTTAGTTTCGAGTAATTACAACCTTTAATTGTATGAAAACACACAGCATTTTGTGTTGATAGTAGTTTTGTATGAGATTTAGTCACACCTTATAAAAATATTTAAAAATTATGTTAAAAGACATTTAAGTATGCAAAAATCCATGTTTTTATTGTTTATTTTTGATTCAAAGTCGTATTAAATTATTGTTCTATTTTTAATTTTTTTCCAGGGATTTTTTTCAATTGTATTTGTGTTTTAAACAGTTTTAGTTTGATTTCATTGGTTTTGTTCATATTTTGGTTGTGTTTTATGTTATGGTTAATTTATTAAAACAGATACTCAAATTAATATTGAAATAAATAAATTTGCAAATTGCCGTCTTTATTCCTTTTACAAAAATGAAGATCTTCATATCAAGGTCTAAATAATTGAATGATTTTACTCAGTTGCTAATACAAAACTATAAGAAAATAAAAATGTGTTTGTTTGTTTTTCCTTCACCATCCGTCCAAATTTCCCTGGACTAAAATACACATTAGACAAATTCTCTGTAAAATTAAACTAGTTCCTTTGTGAACGTAATTTAAAAAATAAAAATACAATATAAAACGTTTTCCAACAAAAGAAATGTATCTGGAAAGAAATTCTATGTCAAGGAGATTTTTAACAATATTAAATTGTGTAAAAATAAAATGACCCGGAGTGTGCACCGTAGATCCACTACTTATGTTGTGTTTGTAAATGGCCGATTTTACAACTGTGACAATTAACTTTTAAATATTTCAACTGAAACTGAAAGCGACTGTATGGGGTCTCGGACGTCTAGATAGCGATCTAGATCTAAATATTTTAGCGGTAAATGTGTTATCTTGAATGGATTGGACAAAATACTCAATAAAATGAATGTAGCAGTCCAGATTACAATAAAAGAAGAAAAAACGCAGACATAATCATATAACTAGCGACTATACAATTTAGAAGTATAGTTTAAAAACTCGGCAAAAGACATTCCAGCCATGGTCTACATGGTCCGCCTCCAGAGGGTGACCACACATGAAATACACATTCCCGTCTGTAAACATATTTTTAAAGTACATTATTTATCAAGTGTTTGTAAAGAAAAACATACTAGTAGATAACATGTACGAGTAGAATCTACTCTTTGCTTTTTTAATTTAGTTGAAAATGCACATTTTGCGCTGTCTGCTTATTTGTTCTCATTTGTGTACGATCATTTGAGTTGCCTCCCCTTTTATGATGGAAGCCATTGTTAATTTTAGCACGAACAACTTTCCAGGCCCGTTTCTTTGAATGTTTTCGCGTACGTTTGATGGCGGCAGTAGGTATCTTATGTTATGAGTGTGATATAATGCTGTTTCCACGTTTTTGTTGGATTTTAAATCATTTGCTTAGTATTTATATTGTAACCGTGTTGGGTTATTTCTCGGCCATCGGCATGTAACATGTTTACACCGTATTACACGATCGTTCCTAAATATAGATTTACAAACTGGGTGCCAGCGAATAGCTTTTAAATGTACACGTAACTGCTGTGTATACATACATGGCTTTAACTGTCTTAGCATCGCATTTTGTTTTAATTCTAAGGATGGACAACATTTCATATATGTGATAATAATTTATCTGACCCGCGCTGTGCAACCATGTACATGTATGTACATTTGGTCACTGACTTTTCTATCAAATATGTGTAAACAATACGTATATTACATATATCAGTTTGACATTTCGATGCACGTAAATACACATATTTTTTTTCTTCCAACAATGCCTGTATAATAATAATAAATAAGTGTTTCACTCGGTCAAGATTGTGTGAAAGTGTAGCTGAAAACCAGTTGGTTATCTCGTTACAAGGAAAGTGATCGTGTGGCTCGTTTCAGGCGAGTTACAAACATGTATGTTTCAGTACATGTACAAGTAACTCTGTTTTAATGCTAGGTTACTAAGTAACCAAGTTTGTACAAAAATCAATTTTAAAATCACCTAAAAAGTTAAAATACAAGTATTTTGTCTACACCAATTGATATCTAATTTATATTTATTATTACAGGCAATGCCTAGGTCACCTGTAAGAGAATTCTGGACGTTTGTAACTCCAGAAAAAGAAGCTGTTGTTGTACAACGAGCTCTTCCAGACAGTGACACAGAAAGTATAGATACGTGTAGTGAGGACGGGCAAGATTTCCAAGCCAACACGGTAGATTCTGACGGCGAAAACTGTTCTGTAGCTTATAAAAGCACCTTTCTATCATTAAGCGAAAATATTGAGAATTCTGATTCTCAAGTATTTGCCAGAAATGACATGTTGTTGCAAAGCCCCCTGGTGAAGATCGAGTATGATTCAGACACTAGCACCTATCAACACTATTCTCAAGACATCTCTTATTGGAAAAACATTCCGCATATGCCTTACAAAAACATTAAGCAAGAACCATTAGTAGAATATGTTGAAGACATGAACATTTTGGCTGAGACTTATGCCGACATACCTTTATCTAAACCTTCAGAGGGTCGGGTATCAACCATGCACAGACACGATACCCCTACATCACCGCTACAAACGTCTTGGGTGTTGGACAAGAGTGGTGAAAAAGGCGTTTTCAGTTGGAACTTTCAACCTATTGAAATGACTGTTGCGGACAAAATACACGTTGATCATAATTATCAACAATACAGCCAAACATTCCTCTCAAATTCTTTGGCCATTTGTGCCGGTATTGGTTTGGCCAGGGAGGATGTTGGCAGGTATGACATGAGCACTATGACAACTTATCCTTGCAGTGAACACCTTACCTCGGGTGCATGTAATGCAACAAAAGAGAAAACCATAGTTCGCAACACTCCCAAGAAACAGATTGTAAAAAGTAGTTGCCACATGAACCAGACTAAAAATCAGAACGTTGGATGCAAGGCGACCGCTTTTAGCAAGCAACCCAATGGGTTTCACAAGAAAACGTTTTCCAGTCGGGTGAGTACAAAATTAAGTATAAACTACAGTTGCATTATATGTATGTAATACATTAAGGAAAGTATTATATAAATTGAAGAGATGTTCAAAGAAAAAATGTTGTAAACAATGTAGATATGTAACGTTTAAGGGCACCATGACAAAATGGCCCGTACAAAAACCAACACACAGAACAACACAAAACACGTAGAACACCAAGACGCAATAGCCATTAAGAAAAAAAACTATTTTTCGAATTTTTATTTTTAATTTAATTTTTAATTTTTCAATTACTTCTCCAAGAAATGTTGAGTTACCGCCTCGGTACGGTCAATGACTTTCATTGGGTTCTAAGCTCAACTGAACGCATATAGCATTTCCCGCAGAATTTCGACTTTATTTTGATGAGACACAGAGTAGAGATATTGAGTCCGTGCCGGTGTTATTGTTTAGCTGTTGTGATCGTTCATACTGAACGCCCTCTGTTCATTGTTTGCCACAACGCGCATGCCGTCTATAATGACTTTCAACGACACCACCGGATGTTATTTTGTTCTTTTGATGTTATTGTTTTCCATAAGTTGTGGGCGTTAACGTTTTGCTCTAGAAAAATATATTAAAACAAACTATTCTCGGAAGTCGGCAAATCATTGCAAACCTTGCGATTGTTTTGATATGCTCAAACACTAAAACGTTTTTGTTGGGCCACCTATTTAGGCAAATAGTAAATAGTATCTGCAGAAGAAACTCTGACATGCTCAATATATTCATGGGATGTACATAATACAAGTTGAAGATATGTTCAAAGAAAAATGTTGTAAACAATGTAGACAGGTAAATTTGAAAGGCATTGTGACAACATTCAAACAATACAATGGCAAAATATAATTTAAACATATTTATTTGGTCAACTACCGCACTGATTACATCCCAGTATGCAACTGAAGTACAAAATAATAATTAATTTAAAGACAAATGCTAAATTTGACAAAGTGGTTTGTATTTGCATTTCAGGTAACACACACTTATTCACTTGCTTGCATTTTATTCATGAAATTTATAAACACTTGTAGAAATTGATCTAACACTGATTGCAGTGTTTATCATGATAGAGATGTGAACAAATTATATTTAACTATATTAGACTCTACAATATAATCAAAAGTACAACGCACACTGATTGGTATTTATGATATTTTTAATTTTATAGTTGATGTCTTTTTTAAAAACGACAAGGTGTACATGTATTTGCTTTCGCAGATACATAATTATGTAGAAAGAACAGTTATGACACTTTGCATTTAAATAATTATTAGAACAATAAACTGCAAACAAATGAACACAAATCAAAAACAAAACAAATAAAAAAATAAACATGCAAAAACTGTACGACCGAAAACTAACAACACATTAATCCGTTCATCGTTTGATGTAGCCTCATTTGGAGTTAGCCATGTCGCACAGCAAGGTTGGTGGTATAAGAATGTGGAGGAATGTGCTAGCCAAAACGTAGTAAGCCGTGCCATGAATGTGATCGGGGTGTATTTAGAGGCCCACGACGTTGAAAACTTTGTTCAAAACATGCTTCTCAGAGTCTAGTACTGGTCGCCGTAATATATGTAGGTTTTACTCATTTGCCTGGTTTGCCACTTGTCCATTCTGGAATTGATGTTGACCTTGTTGCTGTGTTAGTGTTGTAGCAACCGGGGTTGGCATTTGCTGAAAATTAATATATTTAAGAATTAATTATTGTTTTCGTTGATAGTTTTGTCAAACTGTTTACAATGAATTCACTGAAAAGGCGCTTGTTCTTTCTATGGCCAACCTCTTTATTCATTCAAACCATTTATATTTAATTATCATTTTTGGACGAAAATAATGAAGTTCATTTTGCAAATCGTGAATTATCATGGTTTACTTGAATATTTACATTCGCTTTTTATTCCGCAAGACAAATTTAATTGTTAAAACCTGGTAGAGTACGTCGCAGTAAAAACAATAACATTAATTAGCCAGCGAAATGTCGATAGACCAATAGTAAACGACTTCGCTCTTTATTTTCCAAATAACAGTGTTAAAAGTTGACCATATATAAATTCATTTAGAGTCGATAACCATTGTAAATAACGCAGACATATGAAAATATAACTAGTGTGTCATATTTTCATGCGCATTCCGCTGAGCGTTTATATCCCATATGCGCACGAAAGAATAGAAAACACTCATTAATTAAACAACGTTGATTGGTCAACGCAACAATTAGAATGAATGGAAAGCCTTGATTGTGCAGTGTGCGTCTGTAACGCTGTCGAATATGGACAGCAACTTGATAGTTGTGTAACTAGTTCTCAAAATACACTGAATATTATAATTAACCAGTGCGCTAAAATAATCACTTTTTTACATTCAACGTCATCATCAAAATAATTTAAAAGCAAACATTTTTACGTTGTACATTCTGTGATTGGTTTCTCATATTAATTGTAAACATTTTGTTATGTACCTTATTATTAAAAAGACAGATACAATTCATTATTATATAAAACAACTAAATTGTTACCTGCACTTTGCCAAAGAACACAAACGCGGAACCTGGTGCATCATAGCACGAGCACGATGGCGCCACGTATTCAAACATTTCGCTCTGTAGGGCGATACACTCCGCGATACAATCAAACGAGGACCTTGCCATTTTTGTGAGAATTAAAGTTCCCGTTGAATTGCCCGCGGCCACTTCCACGTAGGTATTAGAAAAACTGTAGGCACATGCCTGTCCAATTAAAACAAAAAATAATCCTCTGAACTGTTTCATGATGTTTTGGTATATTATATCTTTTTTATAATCAGATGTGTTGTATGGAATGCGGTCCTGGTTTATGATAGCTTAGGCAGCTGACAAAATGTATATATTGAATTTCAATTCACGAATGGAGAGCAACGACAATAGAAAACAAAACATGAGAACGACCTTCATTCTTGAAGTCACGTAGCCAGACCTTTTGCTCTAGTTTATCACTGAAAATAGTTATGAAATACAAATCCATATATATCAAAACCTCATGCCAGTTTCTGCCTAGAAAAATGCTGTGTCTTGTAATTTAGCCGTCATTTGTTCTGTTTCGTGGTATGCGTCCACATGTGTCCGGAGTGTCGCGCGCAAAAATCATTTTGATATCACAAAATGAGTGGTTAATAGGTTAGATGTCAAATTTGCTTACAATAGTGTTGTGTCGCGTTGAATAATCTAATTATCATATTTATGCCATAAAAGGTGTGGTCAGACCTAAATGTCAAAGGTCATAATTGGTCAAGAGTATGTTTGAACAGACTCTCATCTCGCTAAATGGATGTATGGATTTAAAAAAACCTTTACTAATGTTAACGCTTATATTGAAGATATGGAGTGCCACAGAGAAGAAAGGTTTACACCATAAAATACGAGGTTAGACGAAGTGGTCAAGATAATGTTTGTTTATAAATAACTTGGCACACATGTTAATATCGATGAGACGAAGTGTAACATAGTGGGGGAGGGGGTATCAGTCTATACATTTAAAGTTGTTTGCAGTCAAGAGTCAAAACTGATATAAAAATATATAATTATGTCCGGGAAACACCCATTTCGGCAACATTTTCGGGTTTGTACCAAAAGTCTTTAGGTTTGCATCCTTTGACTATTGTACAAATGATAAATGGTTAAAAGGCAAGTAAATAAAATATGTAGTTATATATGTATCAAAACCGCCCTTGGAAGTGTCTGCTCTGTGGAACAATAAAGCTATAGGTCAAGGTCTTTTGATTGTTCTTTATAAATTTAGGCCTCTTTTACGAAACAGATCCATACATAAAACAACAAAAATATGGACAATGTGAAGTGTGTTTACTTAGCCGACATTTAGATATGAGACCACAACATGCGTTGGATCCTTTTTCGTTCTATCAAAATATTACACAAAAGAATCAAAACATTGGACAAAGAGAAGGAAGTTGTAGATGGTACAAACTATAAAAACAATTGCAATTGAAAAATTATGCAAACAAATGGTAGGCTGTTCAAAGTAAAACAATAGTAACACTACGATGAAAGCTCAGAATCAATTTTGGAACGTGACAAGTAAATTTTGTCGTACATCGAGCTGCAAAAGAAGCGCAATCTTGAAAGCTGCTGCGTGAAAAGGTTAAGCTAAATTCACTATTTTTGAAAATGTTTATTTGAATTTCTTTTTGAAAGTAAAACCGTACTTGACATTGTACAGTATGTGTCAACGTCTGATACAAACTGAAGTAAAATGGGGAATGAGATTATGTGTTACTCTTGCATCTGCCTGCTAAGGCCATGACTAATGTTCTTTGTCATATCATTAAGAATAACATGTTTATTTCCGGACAACATTATGATATTAACTAATACAAATGATGAAACAATATTGACATATTTCGATGTTAGCACATTTGTGTTGACGTGGTAAAAGTGGTGATATAAACATGTTTTGACAATAATTTTTATGATTGCTTGCAGTGTATATTGATTTTGTCATTTTATAAATTTGGTCATCAAACTATTTTGTCATTAAAAGTTGTTTTCTTTTGCAATTAATTAATTAAGCACACTCAACATTCTTCAACTTCAAATACTGCCAAAAGTAAATAAAAAAGCGAGAAATGGCCTTCTGTCCATTGTATGCCGTATTTCGCCTGCCGTCCATATCAAATCTCTTTTATCAACATAAACGGATGCTTTTGTGTACATTTGATGTCACTGTTTCTGTAGAAGATAACGTTTAAAGAAAATGGAACATAGACGCAATGCATTTAAAATGTGTTGATAGACACACACCATTAAATATCTGATATGATATTGTTTTTTGCAAGAAAATGCTCACAAGCTCTTTTCATTGTATTCATAACAAGAAACGTGATGTACGGTATACAATCTTTTTCTAAATTTGATGATATAGTTTAGGGTAAAATATCTCTTTGCTACTTCCCTGATAAAGAAGACAAAGTAATCAGAATGATTTATTCCAAACACCATTTTGCGCTTATTTTGACAAAACTGTCTATCATGACGGGTATTTATTGATATAAGTAAGTACACTTTTATGATATAAATAAAAACACTAATAACAATAATTTTCGCGTTATATATACTTTATACTTATATTATACGTTTTTCTATTTGTCTAGAATAATCACATTGTAAAATAAAAAGGAAAGTGTAAATTTCCATTTTATACTGCATCTAAAAATCGAAACATAGTGATTTTGCTCGCACAAAGCAGCTTTAATGGTAAAGTGTAAATGCAGGATACAAACGCTGTTTTGCGTCGGTCACCGCCAAGTACGAATGAATATAATCCTTCTTTATAAGGAGGCCCGCGACGCCAGTTAAAACGTCTTCGTTATGTCCGCAGTAACGGGCGACTTTGCCGTAGCCGTAGCAACCGGTGACTTTGCTGTTGTATCGGTAGAATCCGGTGATTTAGCTGTAGCAACCGTTGATTTATCCGTAGCAACCGGTGTCTTTGCCGTAGCAGTAGCCTCCGGTGATTTAGCCGTAGCAACTGTTGATTTATCCGTAGCAACCGGTGTCTTTGCCGTAGCAGTAGCCTCCGGTGATTTAGCTGTAGCAACCGTTGATTTATCCGTAGCAACCGGTGTCTTTGCCGTAGCAGTAGCCTCCGGTGATTTAGCCGTCGCAACTGTTGATTTATCCGTAGTAACCGGTGTTTTTGCCGTAGCAGTAGCCTCCGGTGATTTAGCCGTATCAACTGTTGATTTATCCGTAGCAACCGGTGTCTTTGCCGTAGCAGTAGCATCCGGTGATTTAGCTGTAGCAACTGTTGATTTATCCGTAGCAACCGGTGTCTTTGCCGTAGTAGTAGCCTCCGGTGATTTAGCCGTAGCAACTGTTGATTTTTCCGTAGCAACCGGTGTCTTTGCCGTAGCAGCCGGTGATTTATCCGTTGCAACCTGTGATGAAGGCGTTGTCATTGACTGAAATTAAATAAGCTCGACAATTGAAGGTTACTACCATTTATGGTTTGTAAAGATTTACAATACATCTGTACGTTTATATACAATCCATTTATTCTTTGGATTTGATAGCAACGCGTTTTCACTTGAGACGATGACTGACAAAATATTTCACTAAAATAAAATCCGGTAATTTGATGTTTTGTCCCGAAATATATTAAAATTGTATAATTTTCTTTTTAAATTTACAAATAATAAAGTTAACATAACTATTATTGTGTGTAAGTGATTGATATTGGTTTAGTAATTATGAAATTAGATAGATTTAAGTCTTTACCGTACCTGAACTTTGCCAAAGAACACAAACGCGGAACCTGGTGCATCATAGCACGAGCACGATGGCGCCACGTATTCAAATATCTCACTCTGTAGGGCGATACACTCCGCGATACAATCAAACGATGACCTTGTCATTTTTGTGATAATAAGAGTTCCCGTTAGATTTCCTTCGGCCAATGTCACGTACGTGTTTGACGTCGTGTAAGCGCATGTATGTCCAAGTAAGACAAGTATCAATCCACAGAACAGTTTCATGTTTTGGTATATTGTATTATTATTATTATTATTATTATTATTATTATTATTATTATTATTATTATTATTTTTATAATCAGATGTCAATATGTTTTATATATGTAGCAAAGGCAGAGGACAAACAGCGTTTGTCGAAGTTCAATTTACAAATGGAAAGCAGCGGACAAAAAAGATTTTCCAGCACAGGTCCGTAGCCAAACCTTTTACACGTTGACCAGTTATCGTAAAGTAGTAAAACTGTGAATATGGAATACTTGAGTTATGCTGGAGAGGCTTTTAGAACCCTGTCGTGTGGGGTCGACTTTTTTAACTAAATACCTTTCTTTGTTTAACATTTGAACATTGAATAGAAATGTTAATTGTTGAAAACAAATAGTTTGAAATGCATACATATTTATATTTTTCAAACCCGCCAATGTACGGAACGTCATTGTTTACTATGCTTGTAGCATTCTTTGATTCCGATATTGATATAGGTCTCTTTTACAAAAAATCACAAATCCATGCTGAATACATCGAAGTGCTGACAATGCGAACGGACGTCAGTGTTTACCTACCCACATTTTAGATGAAGTGTGACTACGCAAAATACGTTATTCCGTTCTATTTATAAAAATTATACAAACCCTGAACAAGTATACAAAGAAAAGGATTGGTTTATTGTAAGATGAAATAAACATAAATTGTTTGGTGTTTTTGTTTCAATAACCTTGAGCTACATGTAGTAGTTGATTGTTGGTGTTAAATCAATCTGAGAAAAGAGGAAATGTCCGAAGGGAACTTAGAGCCGCTTTGCGCGATAATGTCAGTTTGAATATTTTTCAGAATAGGATTTGACTTACTCAAAGAAATAATGAACATTTTAATGAAACCCCAAAGCCTAGAGCATTCATGTTTGGTTCATGCTTCTAACATACTAAAGAGACGTTCTACTGAAGTTGTTAAAATAATGCCACTGGAGCAAAATGTCCCCATCTGAGGGGGGTCATAGTTTCACATTGAAATGTGAAAATAAACATCCTCAATTATTACCTGTTCCTTGAAAACTGTTAATTTTTAACATGTTTAAGGAAAGATCCGTGGGTTATTAACTACAATCATAACTTAAATGTAACAAAGTCAAGAGGTGAGCGACGCAGGGTCTTCAGTGCCCTATTTCGTTTAAAACGAACTTAGAACAAACTTATCTTCGACACTTATGGTAATAGTAGTGTAATGGAATTCGAGGGATACACATTTGTATTTTTATCAAAATACAAACAATATTTTTCTTATTTAAATGTGATATATAATAATAATAATATCATATGTTGTTATATGTATATACAAGTTTAAAATACAAAAATGTGTTTAAATAAATATTTTGATGTTAAATTATACAAATGTTCATGTTTAATATTAATGTTTCAGGACAGAACAAGAATCGCTACGTGATTGGATATTTGCTATGGCGCGTGATGACTGGCAGGCATGACGTCATCGAATACATGAT
>Ga0224511_10002168_pt1 | contig 12918 bp, 4 predicted proteins | sample SF_May12_sed_USG_2_FD_169988 | JGI IMG/M metagenome (GOLD analysis project Ga0224511, IMG submission 169988) | Sediment microbial communities from San Francisco Bay, California, United States - SF_May12_sed_USGS_8_1 | ecosystem: Environmental > Aquatic > Marine > Sediment | place: USA...
CAATATACACGAAGCGTATGTTTTACAGTAAAAAAATACTAAAGAAATATGCAAATTTCAACAAAATTAGGATCTGTTAAAGATGTAAATTACAAGCTACTTATATTCCTGATAATTGCCGATAATCCAGGATTCTTTCGCATACTTTAAACGTGGTTTTTTTTATTTTGAAATATAAAACATAGTGTCATTTTTGTATCACAAACATTACAACAGCCTGCCAAAACATTATGGAGAATCCGGGTATCGATCCCGGTACCTCTGTAAAATACATGTTAATTATATTCATCATAGTTGCCGATCGTCGATAATTCTTTCGCATACTTTAAACGTGAGCTCTTTTATTTTCAAATATAAAAAGTAGTGGCACTTTTATATTACATTATATTACATACATTATAAAAGTCTGACAAAAGATTACGGAGAATCCGGGTATCGATCCCGGTACCTCTCACATGCTAAGCGAGCGCTCTACCACTTGGGCTAATTCCCCACATAACATTCAAATTACTAGCTCACTAATTATATTTCGCGATAGTCGTTTTTTAACTGTATCTCAATCTAGCTTGAAATTATCTTTTTTATAAAATTGGCGATTACAGTTTGTATTTTTGTTTAACAACATATTTGATTTATATTATAACTGAAGTGAACAAGTGTTTACCTTGATCAGTGAATATATACGAGATTACGCTTGATTCTGTTATAATAATAGTATTCTGTATGACTTGGTAGTGTTGTTAAACGTTTCAGTTCTTTAAATCCGCTAAACATGACATAATTGTTGCATATTATGTTATTTGTGCTTGTATTTTACGTGCAAAAGAAAACGAAAAATGAAGACATTTTGGCATATTTTTGCGTGGGAAAGAGGGCGATAGATTCTCATGCAAATAGATAATATGAAGAACGTTGAAAAACAGGAAAACTCGAAGCGTGCAAGATCTATACCCGCGTTACAGCTCAAGCATACAGAAGCCTTATACCAGCGTTCCAACACATTTAAAATCCTCACCTGCCGGATCACAGGTAATAGTCCCACTCCACGCGCCTGTCTGGAGACACGTGACCGAGGGCGAGGAAGGGCGGTAACCGGTGATACATGTTAAAGTCGCGACGGCTCCAATCAGCGTCGACGTATAGACGTAGCTTCCCTTTGTTGGTGACGTCAGCTGCCCACAGTCTGTCAATACATTTAAAAGCGGCAACTACTGAATACCGTTGATATCATAGGCGATAACATAGGTACATGTAACTAGTTGTATGATGTTTTGTCAGAAAGTTGTGCCGTATCTAGCATCTTTCCGTCTTAAACTGACTTTTGACGTAGCTGTCAACTTTTAACTTAAAATTATACAGTTGTAGTTTTTTATCTCCGACCACATGCAGTGCGTTGTCACAATATTTTATAAACTAATACCCTATAACCCCACCCCCTCAGGGTATTTGTGATAACACAACACGTGTGCACGTACATTGCAACAGCTGTAGAGGCCTGACATGCAATACCTATTTCATAAAGAACAAACACATTTAAAAATCGTACCCATTGCAGAACACGTTAGCGTGCCGCTCCAGGATCCAGTTTCGATACACGTGATTTCCGACGTCGTAGCCACGTAGCCTGACGTACACGTCAACGTTGCAATGGAGCCGAACGTAGTGGAAGACAACGTCAATACGCCGTTAGGTGGCGTTGTAGGCGAACCACAATCTGAAAGGATATATAATACAGTTTCCATTAGAAAACATTGGTTCAAAACTATTTTCCTTGCATTTGTACTGTAATCACAGATTATTTAAACGTAATAAAAAAGTTGAACTGAATAGCCGAAGATAAACACATACTCAAGAAAACACAAGAAAGAAATCGTGTACAGAATATACCCCGGTATCTTCCACATTCGCTAGTATCCAACGTTAAAAATATCAATCAAGCAATAAACAAACCCAAATTTGAAAGGGCACTTCACACGCTATCAATGTTGAGTGTTAAATGCAATATTCAAATAAAAGATGTTGCATCTTAAATATTAAAAGGATTTTACCGCTTGGTTCTATTGTACATTCTAATTTTATCTATACAACATAATAAACACATTTTATCTCTCAAATGTAACCAATATTGAATGTCCAAATTTTATGGAGAGTCCGAGTATCGATCCCGGTACTTTCCACATGCTAAGCGACCGCTTAACAACTTGAGATAATTCCATGTCTTATCGCTGTCTTTAAATATTGTATTCAACACTCAACTCTTTAATAGCTTGTGTGTTTTTTTTAATTTTGTAGAAAAAATGTATAGAGTGACTTGTATGAATGTAGACCTTTTTTGCCAATGATGACAATAGGTACAACTGTTTCGCAAGAAAGCTTTGGCAACCATTAAAAGTTGAACACAAATTTGTTTAAAACTCTATGATCTTGGAAACTGAAACATTACATTTTGAGAAAAAATAAAAATAAAAATAACCAACAAGAAGGAAAGATAGCGATATTTAGAGTCGTACATATAGATTTATAAATTATTTTACTGTTTCTGCTTCAGTAAAAAAATAACAACAGTCTTCTTTTTTAAAAGATAATACATTGTACATCATTTATAACGCTTTTTATGTCTCAGAACACAATGCTACGAGTTACTTTTTTAATTGTATGCCTCTTTAGGCAAAGATATTTATAAACAATATCTGCTATTTCTTGAATATCATCAAGTTCGAAGGTTTAAAACCTATGGAGAATCCGGGTATCGATCCCGGTACCTCTCACATGCTAAGCGAGCGCTCTACCACTTGAGTTAATTCCCCTATGAAACAATAATGTTTCTCGCTTACTACATTTACTAAAGCACAGATGATCTTGTCCACCTTATGTGATTATAATCTTGCAAATGATGTTTTGATATTTACGGTCTCTTATTATTCAAAATATTTTTTTTTAAACCTCAATCTTGCATAACCCGTATGGCTCTTTTACGCAAAAGTAATTAAAAACAATTACTGGTCAACGCAACGTCGATTGACTAATAAAAACAACGTCAGTTTCGCTATAGAGCGTTTATATTACATAATGCGCATGCAAAATATCGATCACTCTTTATATATAGTTACATTTTGTTTCGTTAAACCAAAGGTTGTGGACTTTCAATATATAATTTTGTAAGAAATTTTAACGATTATAAAATTATCAATCCTCAACTGTCAACAATGTTGCAGGGGTAAATTGCACCGGCGAAGTCGTTTTCTATTGGTCAGTTGACATTGCGCTGACGAATCAACTTTCGTCATCTACGCATGACTCAACATAGTGGGTTATAACAATAAACCTTCACTTTTTTCCTTCAGAAAATAATAAGCCAATGTAAATATATGGCATTAAACGTTTTTATTTAAAATTGCCACTTGAGCTAATTATATGATTACTGACAACAGGTTTACTTCCTCTGATGATATCTGCGTTAGCAGTTGGTTTGTTAAATTCACCTTATACTCTACGAGAATTGTGAAAAGAAAACAGTACAAACCATTAGAGTAGACAAGGAGCGAACTATACGACAATGTTATGGATATTTAATATGTATGAAATTTTATAATTACCAATAGGCTGACACTGTGGACGTTGGTTCCAGTTGCCCGACGACGTACAAGTTACTATAGAGACGGTCGAAGCGTATCCAACGTCACACGTGACCGTCGCCGTACCGCCGAAGAGCGTTGATGACGTGGTTACGTCACCGTGAGCAACCGTAGAAAGGGGACCGCAATCTATTGTCACGTAACAACATATTTAAAGATCCTGTCTTAACTTTGACAAAAGAATTATTATGAACAAACTGGCAACTGAATAAATGTCTATATCATTTTACAAATTTATTATTTTATGTTTCTGACTCTGTAAAACAATATATCTCTTATGTTCAAACGTTTGCGTATATCTGTTTTGTCACTTGATTAGTTGTTGTTTTTCGTGTTAAACTCTATACATTTTGTGTGCTTTGTACGCACACGCAACAAAACGTTCGAATATGGCGGGGATGGTGTGGAGCAAAGGGATAACAGTATAAAATCATGATTTATGCGGTATACTATCGTTGGTGTAGTTCACATAACTCCTTGAAGTACAGAACTCGGTTAGTTCCTGTACAGGTCATGCATCACTGTGTTGACCTTTTGTTTGACTAACAATGTGACCATTAAATATGTATTTTGTTAATAGGTCGTATGTTGGGAAAAATCTGCAAGCTATTATTAAAATGCTAATGATTTGGTGAGGATATACATCCATTAATTGGGTAACACATGCTATGGTGGTGCGTTAATTTTGGTAGTATGATTCACGAATTTATGCCATGTATACGCCATGTGCCATTAACACGTGACCCACCGACTGATTCGCACGTTGGAGTTGCGCTCCATGAGCCTGACGTCGTGCACGTGATTGTGAACGTCGGCGTCGGAACGTAACCGACGTCACATTTCAATATTGCAATGCTACCGTACGTTGTCAGTGACAGCACGAAACTGCCATAGTCGGGCATTTGTGGGTTCTTACAATCTGTAAGTTACATGACAATACAAATCCATTGTTTTACCACGACACGAATACGATCTACAACACGTACACTGTAATTATAATCTTACTAAATCTTTGCATTTCCTATGTTGATTACTTAGACAGATTTGTTTTAAAGTCAAACCTTATGTTTAGTTAAAAAGAAATTCATTAAAACCTAATACAAGTACTTAATAGCTATACCTATAGGTGTACATGTTGGGGAGTCTTTCCACGATCCATTGTCTCCACACGTAGTAAACGCCCGAGTGGGGACGTAGCCAGGATCACACGTTAACGTTGCAACGGATCCAAATACTGTTGACGTGACGTTAAATACTCCGTATTCTGGGTCGCTTGGCGTTAAACAATCTAAACAAAAAAGTATTTTACAATTTGAGTAGTTTGGCATTGAAACAGAACGTTTTTTTGTGTGCACACATTCTTTGGTAAAAAAAATTCTTTAACCATTTTAAGGACGTAATTAATAAGGTGGTTTTATTTTAAAACATAGTCATTATTACATACTGTTTATTGTATGATTTCTAATAAAAAACAAATGTACAGGAAAAAACGAATCATGACATAATTATATCTAACACAATGTGAATCACACTGAGAAAATAGCTGCCTCAGTTTTATTAAAGCTGCTCATCAATGACAATGAAAGGTGCCATACCACTGACGCCCTCTATCGCATGAGCAGAAACTCTATTTTCAAATGTAAACAACATACAATTCATGATCCCAGAGGACCAGTAAAAGAAAGAACCAATAAAGTTGTAAAATGGTCATACCAACTGGGTTACAAGTCAGGTCGTCACTCCATGACCCGGATGTACCACATTCTGTGGTTGTTTTAGACGGCGTGTACCCTCGATTACACGTCAACACGGCAACAGAACCGAACGACGTCGACGTAAACGTGTACTTTCCGTGCATAGGTGGTAGCAACACATCGCAATCTAGATAAAATGACGAAACGCTCTCTATAACACTAAGCGAGATATTTATATCTTAAATCTTCAAACGATTCTCAACATTTTATTCCGGATGCCGGGCTTTAGTGATCGATGTAAACGATTGTTGACATTTTGCCTGTTAAGTGCAACAATTTGAATAACGACACTCCATAAAAGTCCGTAAACTTCCGAGACTAGTCAAATAACGAATATAATCAGCATTGTAGGTAACAAATAACCGAAATTTATTGGCAATCAACAATTTAATCGGTACATATCGTGAATACAATTTTTGGGAAAATTTGCAATATGTTTCGGTGTTATGTTATTATTCCATTCTTTTTGATGAAATAATATAACTTGATATTAAAATATGTTATGAATAGTTTATAAAAAAGTACGTATATATACTCATTAAACACGTACTTTGTTATTACAATGTAACGACTCCAAAAACGTAATACAGATTCTTACCTTGTGACTGACATGTAGGTTGTCCGCTCCAGGTTCCCAAATTCGTACACGTGACATCATTACCACCTACCACTACGTAACCAGCTTCGCACGTGAGCGTCGCTTTAGAACCCAGTAACGTAGAGTTGAACGAGAAGCTTCCAAAGTTTGGTGCTTCTGGATCTCCACAATCTGAAAATTAAGAAGAACACACACGAAGCATTATATAGTAGTTGAATAGTATTATTTTTTGATCGGCCTTATTGTTTTAATGCACCATTCTCCTTTTTTAAAAGACTTCAAACATTAAATGTTTTACCTTCAGGATTGCACGATGGAGTTTTGCTCCACGACCCTGCTTCTGTACATGTCACAGATTTGACGTCACTTTCATAACCCGGCAGGCACGTCAATACCGCTAATGATCCAAACTTTGTAATTGTGTAAATGTATTCGCCATTCGCTGGGTCTAAAGGAGCTCCACAATCTAGAACGCAACATAAGTTCATCTACATACAAAAAGCAAAGTACTCGAAACATGTTCTATCAAGAATTCTTAAGTGACTTATGCCAAACATAATTATGCAAACATTTATGATGCAGTTTTAATTAACATACCATTATACAAATAAAAGTTTTATGATGAATCCGGGTATCGATCCCGGTACCTCTCACATGCTAAGCGAGCGCTCTACCACTTGAGCTACATGTAATTCCCCTACACAAGTAGGCCTGCAATTGCTTTTTGGAATCTAAAATTATCGTCATATATAGAGCATTATTTGACAATTTATTCTTGTGAAATGTCGCTTAAATACATTGTGTTAATGTAACATTATCGCTTTGATGGTGATTTAACCTTTCACGTGCTTATTTGAAATATAAAGTGGACTTAAGGGACACACTCTACCCAATACACACTTTAAAAAGTAAAAATGATATTGAGAAGAATATAACTTGACCTGTGGAGTTTTACTGTGTTTCCAAACTGTAGTTTTAACACATGTCTTATATGATTACATTATGATGTGTTAAAACCATTCAAACAGCATTCTGAATCGCAACTGCTAGGTGACCGTCTTATTAACTGTTATTAAATAGAACACTTGCCATTTTACACGTGCACATACCAACAGGGGCGCAAAGAAGATCGTCGCTCCAGTGGCCGGAAGCTAAGCACGTGGCGTTAGAGATATGTGCCACGTACCCAGCATCGCACGTCAGGGTAACAACGGCGCCCAGCGTTGTCAATGTTGAGACGATCTCTCCGTTAGGATAGTTGGGTGGCGACAGACAATCTAATGAAGAAATTCCGAAGTAGTTGTTCAAAAACAGAATCTTTGGTTAGATATAGCGATTTATAATTTCTAGGTGTCTAGTTTTGTATCGTTTGGCACGGGCACAATGAATAAGTTCTTATATTATTGTTGCAGTTTAAAACTATCTGCTTTTGACATTTATATTTTGTCACCGACAAAAAAAGAATTCAATTAAATATTTAAAAGTATGTCAAGCAACGATTTCTTATAATTAATTATCATGGACGGCAATGGTTTTAGGTAACTACGTATGACAAAAATGCTTGGAGAATCCGGATATCGATCCCGGTACCTCTCACATGCTAAGCGAGCGCTCTACCACTTGAGCTAATTCCCCTTCGATGGGCAAATGTAACTTTTTCACTTTTATAAACTCCAATGTTTTTTAACGTGTATACATGCTCGATATCATTAAGTTCTGTTAATTTGTTTTACGATACCATCTGAAAAAACATTGCAAATTAACCCAGTATCGAAAACAATTAAAAAGCAATGGAAATGTCAATAAAACGTCTATAAGATTATACTGAAATCATATTCCCCGAATTATGTAAGAAAACATATTATATTAATAAAAATTATGGAGAATCCGGGTATCGATCCCGGTACCTCTCACATGCTAAGCGAGCGCTCTACCACTTGAGCTAATTCCCCTACTTGAATGTAGATGACAATTGCTGACAAGTTGTATTTACGCACAAATAAATGTATCGCAGTTACAAAATTGCTCTTATCTTATCATTTACGCATGATCTATCAAAAGTGAAATATTATTCAAATATAGGTATTTAATAAGGAAAAATAAATAAGTTAGATATAACGATTTCGTTGCAACCCCTGGATCAAATGACACTCGCTTATAACTCCAAGTGACAAAAAGATCGCTTTCTGTTACCCAAATTCTTAATGTATATATAATTAGATAAAAGAAAAATAAACGTTCAATAAAAGGTGGTTTGGTGTGTTTGATAGCGATTTCAATTATTTTGGATATCCGTATCGTTGTAATACAACCATTTAAAAATGTATATGACATTAATCGCTCGTTTCTTCGTTTACGATAAATTATTACTTTAGATTGTTTGTTTCAATTATTCATTACCAAACATTAACAAAATATTAATGTATATCAATTACAAAGAATAGACTCAACGTACCGATAGGTTGACACTTTGGTTGGCCGCTCCAACTGCCGCTCGTCATACACGTCACGGTGACGTCACTAGCCACGTGACCGGTGTCACATACTAACGTAGCGATAGATAGGAGCGTCGTGGTGGAATATCGGTAAGTGCCGTTGGATGGGTTGGATGGAGCCAGACAATCTATGTCAATGCAGTAGATTAGTGGATTTTGTGTTACGAAACAAATCAAAGCATTACAATTAGTAGTTCAATTACAATTAGTACAGTTGTCTGTTAATTGTTTAAGTCAAGGAAATAATAGCATTTGTTTCCATTTTGGAAATTGATTTCCTAAAAAGAATTTGTCTTTCGACCTATAAAAATAAACCCCAGTTAATACATGTATGTATCATGTGACTTCGTTACGTAAACTGTAAGTCAAAAGGCGCGCACATTTTTGTAATTACGTCCTTTTTAGCTTGTCTAACCGACCTACCGACAGGGATGCATTCTGAAACATCACTCCAGACGCCATTAGATGTACACGTTATAGCGTTGGTGTTCGGTGCAAAGCCAACATCACACGTTATGAACGCAACGTCTTCATACAACGTTGACGTGAATAGAAGCGTGCCGTTCTCGACGTTAGGTGGGTTTTGACAGTCTGAAATCGAATACAATCGTAGTACGTGTAGTTATGTTATTAATTAATTATTTTATTAATGATTTATTGTTACACATTGTTTGTTAAACATACTGCAGTTTTATAATTCAATGTTCCTTGGTCTCCCCAATTAATATTTTAACAACGGCTAACAATTACAACATGTTCCACAAACAAATTGCTAACAACTAGAAATCTGGCAATACTTATGGCCACATCTAATGTCGTTTTCAAGGCCAAGATAAGGAACCTTCGATACGCATATCAATTTTATTTTAAATATGTTAACAAATGTTTCATATTTTACCTCTAGGATTACACATAGGTATATCGCTCCATGACCCCGCTTCCGTGCATGTGATAGAGGTAACGTTGCTAACGTAGCCAACATCACACGTTAACGTTGCTACAGCACCAAACGTTGTTGACGTTAAGAAATAGGATCCGCTTGCTACACCGGTCGGCGTTCTACAGTCTAAAAGCAAAAAAGTTAAGAAGGTTAATATAATTAAATTATATTAAAATATCTAATGTGCGTAAGCTATCTTTCTAAATATAAAATTAATAATGTTTACAGTTAAGTATGCTTATACATGTATACTACAATGTACGAGAAGGTACATAATCAAGTATATACTAGATATAAGGGGTGTTACGATAATGCGTTAACCCGGTAATTTAAACAGGGTAAAGAAAACAGATATTACGTACCCACGGGGTCACATACGGGGACGTCACTCCATAAACCGCTTGTTTCGCATGTTACAACGTTAACGTTTGCGGTAAAACCGGCGTCACACAGTACTGACGCTGTATCGCCATATAATGTTGAATTGTATGTAATGGAACCGGCCTCCAAAATGACAGGTAAACCGCAATCTGTACAGAAAAATGTTATACGTGTACACGTGAACAACAAATGATAAACTTAATTAATCTAGATTCTACTTGTATTACAATTCTGAAACCGTAACCAGGTTATACAAAAGACGTCATTAAATTGATGACATTTGTAAAATAAAATATGGGATCCAGCTTCTTTCTTATAACAAATTTCGTCGTGTAAGTATAAGAGGATGGAGATACCGACTGTAATAAACATGACAAAAGCTAATTCCTCAGTGAACCGTAAATACATGTATGTAAGCAAACGAACTACATGTAACTAAACGTCGTCAAGTATATAATTACAAACCTTTGCGTGAGCATGTTGGCGCGTCACTCCACGCTCCGGCATCTGTACACGTCACCGTCTCACATGTTAAATCGAAACCAGGGTCACATTTCAACGTTGCCACGGCGCCAAACGTTGTTGACGTGTAAACGTAAGATCCGTTGCGAGGATCTTCAGGAGCTTGGCAATCTTCAATACAAACTTACTATTGTTAAAACAATTTAACATTAAAAGGCGATCCTGGTGCTTAGAATGATATTACAAGTAAGGTGTACGATCATGCCAATAATTTTGTATTGTTTATAATATCATGTTGATAACTATAAAACTCAATACTAATCTAGAATACACAAAGGTTTGTGTACCGCTTACAAAACCTAATAACGAAGATGCATTTTTAAGAGATATTTATTTCTAGAATATTATTTCGCTTCTCAGCAGAATAATCTGGATCGGTTTTAGTAGCCATCTATATCTGAATATAAACTTTTGGTGGCAGTCGACATTTTAATCGGTACATATCATGTAAACTTTTTGACGTCTTTTGCCAAATGTTACGACGTTATGTTATTATTTCATTCTATTTGACAATAAACTACCATTTTTATTGACATTTTTACCAAAATAGCTTATACAAGATCATAATCCGCCCTTTAATTTTACAAACGTTGTTCACAACCGAATAACCTACCAACTGGAATACATCTGGGAATGTCACTCCACGTTCGTCTGTGTGTACATTCAATGACGTTGACATTAGCCGTGTAACCGACGTCACAAGTAACGTTTGCAACGCCTTCAAATAACGTCGTAGTGTATACAAGCGTTCCGTGATCGAGATTTGGTGGCGTCAGGCAATCTGTTATATATGGACATGGTGATAAACAGATGGCGAGAAAAGTATTTAACAAATACATGATTAAACGACTGTAAAATATTGAAAGACTTTTCTTAAATACATTAACGTTAATCTCTGTAATATTACATACATGTTTACTTGAAAACGTCTCAAATGTAAAGAAACGTTATTAAAGATATATTTCGCTTGTGTCGGAAACGAAAGAGTGTAAACTGTTCATGAAATGTACGAACTGTGACGCCATTTTCATATAGTTCCAAAACATTAAACGTGTAGTTTTAAACTGTCATTAAAAAAATATTTTATAGTCAATCATTTAACATAAAATTTTACTCCATGTATTCGTAACAAGTGATATACCGATTCTGTCGCACGATGGAGCTGCATTCCAATTTCCTATGTCTAAGCACGTGACTGAGGTCATATTCGTCATAAATCCAGGATCACATGACAACGTTGCAATCGACTGGAATGTCGTTAGCGTGAAGTAATAGGAACCATAGGACGGGTCAATGGGAGGTTGGCAGTCTGAAAAACAAACAAACATATGTTATTTCAGTGCATGTTAATAATACGTATCCTGCACAAATATTAAATAAAAATGTTGAGCATGTAATCTTCAGTCTTTTAATTAGCATTACCTATTGGTGTACAAACTGGAACGTTGTTCCACGTTCCTCTGTCCGTACACGTGATGACGTCAACGTTCGATACAAATCCGACGTCACATGTGACGTTAAGAGTATCGTTTAGTCCACCTGGGTGTAACGTCACTTGGCCGTTGTCCACTGACGGTGGGCTCGAGCAATCTACAAAAGATCACTATGCTTACATTGCGTAGCAATTACATGGTTATTGAAGCCTGTGTTTAAATAAACATACTTTCCCAGAAATGTAGTTAAACCAAACAAATATGTGTTCTATTTTAACATCATTCACACATATTAAGTCGTATTCTGGGTATGAATTACACAAACTTGTGTTGTTGAATAAATTTATGCTATGTCTTGCTTCAAAAACACCGTTTTATTACCGATTGGTTCACAGGACGGTGAGTCACTCCAACTTCCGGTCGAGTTACACGTAACTGTGGCCAAGGTAGTCACGTGACCCGCGTCACACGTTAACGTGGCAACGGCAGTGTACGTAGTTAACGTGAAGAAATACGCGCCATTAGGCGGATTAACAGGTCGCTGACAATCTGGGTAAGACAATTGTAGAAACTCATATGAAGTTACCCAAAAACGTAACGTATACATAACAGGGTAAACATAATCATATAATTGTACTTGTATTACATAAAGTGTCCACAAAAAGAACAAAACAGCAATGCCTTACCGACAGGATTGCACTCAGGTTGTCTGCTCCAAGTACCAGTTGACGTGCAATTGAACACGTCAACGTTTGGAGTGTAACCCACGTCACACGTAACGTTTACCACGCCACCAAACAGAGTGCTGTTGAATTCTAGTGTACCATGATCAATGTTGTGTGGAGTTTGACAGTCTGAAACAAAATAAAGCGATATAGATATACCGTTGCCATGTTAAAATGATATTATGGTAATGGTTACGATTAAATCCGACTTTGTATTTGAACGTTATGTTAAAAACAATTTTGCCACCATGTTATGTTTCATTTAACGCCTATTAAGACTTTTTATTTAAACGTTAAAATGTGATAAACGAAGTGTCGCATTGATGTTGGTTTAATGTGTAATTGGAATATGTGTTTGAACGTTATTACCAATAGGGTCACATTGTGGCGCTAAATTCCAGCTTCCGGTTCCTGTACACGAAACTGACGTCACGT